>ERZ791902.216-NODE-216-length-48970-cov-133.602596_pt1 | contig 48970 bp, 47 predicted proteins | sample MGYA00510149_ERZ791902 | MGnify/ENA primary metagenome ERZ791902 (study PRJEB30046, sample SAMN00792060) | human gut metagenome | study: EMG produced TPA metagenomics assembly of the A metagenome-wide association study of gut microbiota in type 2...
TGAAAGCCTACTGCAACGACATCTTCGAGACAGGCGACAACCATCTGCACGACACCTATCGAGGTCAGCACGTCATCAACAAAATGTACTTTGGCAGAATCATCGGCCTCTCCCTCACCTATCGTTTCGGTGGCTACAAGGCCAAGCAGCATGAAGAAGTAGATACTTCTAGATTCAGGAAATAAAAGAAGAAAAGCTCGCCAAGACCATCAAAATCCTGGCGAGCTTTTCTGTTAGTTATTGAGAATTGTTTCCAAGAATTCATTTGGAGTCTGCACATTATCAGCAAATCCCTTGAAATCTTTTACGTTTCTAGTAATAATCACATCCACCTGATGAAGCAAGGCTGATTCGTATTGGACACTATCCTCAAAATCCTTTCTCTCTTCTTCCAAGCATTTCTTTATCATACCTTTATTCACATCAGTTATCTCGCATATTGATGCAAGCCCTCGCATAGTATGATACAATTCAGAAGAAGGATAAGATTTTCTGAGTAAGAAGAATGCATTGACAAAAGTGGTTGCCGACACATATAACTGTATTTTGCCTTTATACGCTAAATCAAAGATGATTGCTGCTGGATAATAAAACTCACCCCGCTTATCATAAAAATCAATGATGATATTAGTATCTAGAAAAACCTTCATCTGTACTTTTCCTCCATTGCAGAATACAAAGTTTCATCTATATCATCAGATACGTTCTTCCGATTTTTCAAAGTCATTTCCACAATTTCAGGAGAAAGTGGATAATTAGCCCATTTGCTTGAAGTTTTTTCTCCTTCAAGTAGCTTAGTCTTTGCATCAGCAGATTCCAACAAACGTTCAGCAAGCCAACGTTCATTGCTCGCAGTCATAGACAAAGACTGCAAAAAACTCCATAATTTATTTATTGCTAATGTTGTCATACGATTTATCTTTTAAAACACTGCAAAAATACACAGAATTATCATAACTTCCAAACTTTTTGGGGAGTTTTTTTAGGTCGCCTCCCATTTTGGCAGCAAAGTTTAAAATATTTATACTTTGCTGCCAATATTGTCATCAATCCGACGCTGGCACGCAAGTTGCTCAACATAAGAGTGAAAGCTGAAGCCAAAAGATGAAGGAGTTCGAAAGAACAACAGAGTTTCGAGGCGGAGGCAATCAAAAGAACAGATAAATAAATAACAAGCAGAAATCCCGACGGGGCCGCAAGGAACCGAGAGGATGAGTAAAATAAAATTGGAGGTTTTAATTATGTTGTTAGCACGTAGAAATAATAATTCAGATTGGTTGAGTAACTTCTTTGATGATGCATTCTTCAACACAGAGTTGATGCCACGTATGAATGCTACCGCTCCTGCCATTAACGTAAAGGAGACCGAGAAAGCTTACCAGATGGAGATTGCAGCCCCTGGACTGAAGAAGGAATGGGTTCGCATCAACATCGATAACGATGGCAATCTGAATGTGGCTATCGAGAACAAGATGGAACATAAGGATGAAGATAAGCACGAGCACTATCTGCGCCGCGAGTTCTCTTACAGCAACTATCAGCAGAGCTACACACTCCCTGAGGACGCTGACCGTGAGAAGATTTCAGCTAAGGTAGCTGATGGTGTTCTTGAGGTTGAGATTCCAAAGCTTGCTCCTAAGGAGGAGGCTAAGGCTACCAAGAATATCGAAGTCAAATAATCATCTCCCATAAATGATTGAGGCAGATTCCAAGGCAATTTGGAACCTGCCTTTTTTTGTTCCCCTACCTGAATCATCACATTTTTCATCTACCTTATTATCATAATTTTCATCAATCCATCGGGATATTTCTTCCATAAATCTTGCGGGGGTCATAAATAATATGTAATTTTGCAGGCAGAAAAGCAGATATGAAAGCTTCTGCTTATCCGTAACGGACAAGATATGGGCTATCATTGCCTGTTGCCCATACGACACATAACATATATAACCAAGCAAGTTGATATTTATTCACTTGCGAAACTTCAGATTAAAGATTAAGATTATGGCAAAGCAAAGACAGCGTCTGGTAGAAGTGCCGTTCAACAAGACGGATTGCGGCGTAGATTTCTACATCAACACAGCTTATGGCAGCGAGTGCCTTTGGGTGCTTACGGAGCATGAAGTGTTCAAGACCGACTTCTTCGAAATATTTTTCATCAAGAAAGCTAATGGCTACGTGCTGATAGACTACAGGAAGATAAACCTGAAAGACGGCATGGTGCTCATTGTGAAGCCACACCAGCAGCAGGAATGGCACATTGATGAGGCGGCTCTCGACTACGAGTTTTTGATATTCCGTGAAGATTTCATGCGAACCTTCATTGCCGACAAATTCTTTGTCTATCGTCTGCAATACTGCCAACAGACCGAAACACCGCCCTATTTGATGTGTTCAGGTAATGAATGCGAAGAATATCATCAGCTGCTCAAGAAAATACGGACAGAGCTTCGGCAGCCTCAAGCCGACAGCTACAACATCATCGTCAGCGTACTCTACTATCTGCTGGCAATTATGAATCGCCATTATGTCCGTGAGCATCAATTGCCTCAGGCAGCTCCTAAGAATTCTTATGCCTTTCAGTTTGTGGAATTGATGGAAACCCACATCCGGAAGTTGCAGCGTGTGCAAGACTACGCCTCGCTGCTCAAGATAAGCCGCATCACACTGAACCATAGCGTGATGGCGCAGTATGGTGTGTCGGCTACCTATCTGCTGAAACAGCGACTGTTGGCAGAAATCAAAAACGAACTTCTGTTCACCAACAAATCTATAAGTGAGATAGCCTATGCTTTCAGTTTCCCCGAACCACCCCACCTGATGCGTTTTTTCAAGCAGCAGACAGGCAAGACATGTAGAAAATTCCAAGAGGACTATAAGAATGGTGTGTATGAATGAGAACAATTTATCATTTTGGTAGTTTTTGGTGGTTTTCCGGTATCTGATACATCTGTATTTTTTCATACTTTTGCAGTCGGAATAATGAAGGTAAATATATAATGAAATTAAGATTCGCATAAGTATACTAGAAATTATGACACAGATAGAAATACTGAAAAAGAATATTCAGGAGGCAGAAGCCATCATCGTGGGTGGCGCCTCTGGAATGTCGGCAGCAGCAGGTTTCCGCTTCTATTATATGAGCGATGCCACATTCAAACAGATAGCCGGACAGTTGGGCGAGAAATATCATGCTGATGGTTTTTTCCCGCTGGTGTATCATCCGCAAATCAAGAAAGGTGAGCTATGGGCGGCGTTGCTCCGCGAGTACAAGTACCTGTATGAGTGTCATACGGGTGAGCCATACGAGGATCTGGCAGAATTGCTCGAGGGCAAGAACTATTATATTGCCACCACCAATCAGGATGCGCAGTTTTTCCGCACCTTCCCTGCCGAGAAGATCACTCGCATTCAGGGCGATTTCCGCTACTGGCAGTGTAAGCATACTTGTACAGACGAAATCTATCCCAACAAGAAGAAGGTGTATGAGTTGCTGGACAAGATAGAAGGTGACAGACTGCCCGACGACCTGATTCCCCGTTGTCCACATTGCGGTACGGAGATGATTCCATGGTGGCGCAGTCGTGAGTTTCTGGAGGGTAGCTATTACCGAAAAGAAATGCAACGTTATATGGATTTCCTCAAGAAGAACATGAACAAGAAAGTGCTTTTCCTAGAACTTGGTGTGGGCATGATGACTCCAATGTTCATCAAGGAGCCATTTATGAACATGGTCTATCGCTGGCCCAATGCCACTTATGCAGTAATCAATCCAAAGGATGCTTATATTCCAAAGGAGATTGCCCAAAAGAGTATTGCCATTAAGGAAGATATCGCTGTGACATTAAAGAAACTGTTGGGCAAACCGGCAGATCATATCGTATCAGATACAAGTTTCGAACCAGGAAGAATATATTAAATATGAATGCAAATATCACTCTAGCCCAAGAATGGATTGCCCAGGCAGATGCCATTCTCATAGGAGCCAGCAACGGACTCTCTATCGCCGAGGGCTATCATATCTTTGCCAACAACGAGATGTTTCGAAGACAGTTTGGCGACATGCAGCAGCAATATGGTTTCAGAAATGTTGTGGAAGGTCTTTACTTTCAGTATCCTACTGCTGAAGCACGCTTAGAGTTCCACAGACGATTGGTGAAGTTTTGGGTAGAAGATTACGAACCTTCACAGGTGATGCATAACCTCATGAAAGTGATTGGCCAGAAGGATTACTTCATCCTTACCAGCAATGGCGACTTGCATCTGGAGAAATCAGGGTTTGAAGAAAAACGCATTTTCGAGATAGAAGGTGTCATGACCGACCTTTTTGCAGCGCCAGACCCCAAGAAAAAAATACTCTTTCATCAATTTCTAGCAAAATATTCTGGCAAAAATCTCGTTATATTAGAGTTGGGGATCGGTTCGCGCAACCGACTCATCAAGCTACCTATTATGCAGCTGGCTTATCGTGAGCCGAATGCTAAATATATCACGCTCAACATGTCTCAGGAACTCTATATTCCACAGGAGATAGCAGAAAAGAGCGTGGGTATTGCTGGCGATATAGCCCAGTCGCTCAAAGAATTAAATACAAATGGATAGACAAGGATATTACAGAACAATAGGAAGGGACGAGAGAGCATACCGCTCTTTCGTCCCAACCCCTTTGCAGGATATTCACCTGGAAATGGATGAAGAAATGCAAACACTGCTTGCTCAAGCACATGAAAGATTGAAGAATCGCAACCTCTCTGATATTGATGCGTTGCAGAAGGAAGAAGTTGAGAATTCCGTGAATCTGGTATATGGCGAAAAGAAGCCTATATCCTTAGCTTTCTTTGAAACAGATGATAAGGAAGACAAGAAACGCAAATTAGATGAACAAAACCTTCTTCAAGCCACAAGATTTGCCGTAGAGCGTATGCAGAAACTGCCTATTAGCAGCCGATTGCTCAAGGATGTTCACTGGGTAATGATGCAAGGTGAGCACAATGAAAGGAAATACCCTGGTGAGATGCGCACCTCACCCATCTGGCTTGGAACAAAAGATGACACGCTGGCAACTGCTCCCTTCATTCCACCTGTCTATGAGGATATGGCAAAGTCTATTGCCGACTTAGAAAACTATATCCATTACGAGGAACAGACTGACGTCCTCATCATGGCGGCGCTCATTCATTATCAATTTGAAATGATTCATCCATTCATCGATGGAAATGGAAGAATAGGCAGGTTGCTCACCCTGCTCTTTTTGATGGATAGAAATGTCATCCAGCAGCCTGTGCTCTCGCTTTCAAAAAACCTGATGAGCAGTTCTTTCAAATACTTCACCGGCATTGCTTCTGTTGAAGTGTATGGAGCATACGAAAAATGGGTGAAGTATTTTCTACAACAATTGTAAGAAATAAGAATAGAATTTAGAATAGAATAGAAATGAAGAAAACAATTCCAGTAATAGGCATGGCTTGCAGCGTATGCTCTGCCAATGTTGAAAAGAAGCTGCAGTCGCTAGAAGGCATCAACTCTGCCTCGGTTTCCCTGGCGAGCCGAACTGCCCTGGTAGATTATGACCCCGACATTATCTCTCTGGAAGATATGAAACGGGAAATCAGCAACGCCGGCTACGACCTCGTTATCGAAAACGACAGAAGCGTGGAGGAAATCAACCGACGTGAGTTCACCCTCCTGCGCCGCCGAACCCTCGCTTCCTGGCTCTTCGCCATCCTGACCATGTGTTTCTCCATGGGCTGGATTTCCCTGGGCATGGAACAGAATATGATTTCTGATGGCGTTACCTCGGCTCATCATACCAGTTCCTTCGCCAACCAGATTTGTCTGCTCCTGGCACTCGCCAACCTGCTCTACTGCGGCAAACAGTTTTATGTTTCCGCCTGGAAGCAGCTCCTGCATCATACGGCAAACATGGATTCGCTCGTAGCACTCAGCACCCTCATCGCCTTCCTCTTCAGCACCTTCAACACCTTCTTCGGAGAAATGGTATGGGGAGCGAGAGGCATAGAATGGCACACTTATTTCGACGCTTCCGTGATGATCATCACCTTCGTGCTGACCGGCAGATGCCTGGAAGAAAAGGCAAAGGACAGTACGGCGAGCAGCATTCGCCAGTTGATGGGAATGCAGCCGAAAACCGCCCGACTGGTGACTTATGAGAAGATAGAAGGCACCAACGACTACAAGATGGAGGAAGTTCCGATTTCCACCATTCAGATAGGCGACATGATTGAGGTAAGAGCCGGCGAAAAGATTCCGGTGGATGGCGTGGTTACCCAGGCAGAGAGTTTCATGACTCCCGATGCTGCCTATGTAGATGAAGCGATGATCAGCGGCGAACCGACTCCGGCGATGAAAAAGGCAGGCGACAACGTGCTGGCCGGCACCATTCCGAGTCAGGGAAAGCTCCGCATGAGAGCCAAGCAGATTGGCGAGAACACCGCCCTGGCGCACATCATCCGAATGGTTCAGGAGGCGCAGGGCAGCAAGGCACCCGTGCAGCGCATCGTGGATAAGGCGGCTCTGATTTTCGTTCCAGCCGTGGCAGCCATCGCCCTCATCACCTTTATAATATGGTGGCTGATAGGCGGCAACGCTGCTCTTCCGCAGGCCATCCTTTCAGCCGTAGCCGTATTGGTCATCGCCTGTCCTTGCGCCATGGGCTTAGCTACTCCTACCGCCCTGATGGTAGGCATCGGCAAGGCGGCGCAGAAGCAGATTCTCATCAAGGATGCGTCAGCGCTGGAGAATCTCCACAAGATCAACGCCCTCGTCATCGACAAGACAGGCACCCTCACCATTCCTAACCAGAACATCGATTTCACCAAACAGGAGGATTTGGATCTGGAGACGAGAGAGACTCTCAAGCCTCATGCCCAGGAAGCGATGAAGCAGTTGCAGGAAAAGGGAATAGAGGTCTATATGATGAGTGGCGACAAGGAGGAAGCAGCTCATTACTGGGCTGAGAAAGCCGGCATCAAGCATTACCAGAGCAAGGTGCTACCTGGCGACAAGCAGGCTTTGGTAAAGAAACTTCAGGATGAAGGCAAGCACGTAGCGATGGTGGGCGACGGAATCAACGACACCCAGGCCCTGGCCCTTGCCAACGTGAGCATGGCGATAGGAAAGGGAACGGATGTGGCGATGGATGTGGCGCAGATTACGCTGATGAGCGACGACCTCTTGGCACTTCCGGAAGCCGTAAAACTGAGTCAGAAAACGGTTCACATGATTTGGCAGAATCTCTTCTGGGCGTTCATCTACAACATCATCTGCATCCCATTGGCAGCCGGCGCCCTTCATATCTTCGGCATTGATTTCCAGATAACTCCAATGTGGGCAAGTGCCCTGATGGCCTTCTCAAGTGTGAGCGTAGTGCTTAATTCATTGAGGTTGAGATTAGCGTAAAATGAAAGAAAATGGCAGATCTTTCATTGCGCTCGTTGGCAGCATCTCTACAAACGATAAGATTTCAGTAACAAACAAAACTACAGCTTTATGGAAAAAGAGAAACTTTCAGCAATCCTGTCAAAGGGAAGAAACGGAACCAAGGGATGGTTTCTGTATCGTGCATGGCCTGGCATCAGAAGTGCCATCTACGTCTATCTGATGTCCATGCTTGCCGCATTACCGGTTGGCATTGCAGCAGCTTTTAGCTGCGAATTTATCGAATTCCTGACGAAGACAACCATCAATAGTTCTGCTTGGGCCATGGCAATTTATATGCTGGCTGCAGAGCTATATATAATTCATAAATGCCGGAAGAAGTTCCATCTTCGTGTTCGCCTGGAAAAGATTCAGCAGATGCCTAAGACCATCATCTTCTTGCTGGTTTTCTTGGTGGGATTGTTCCAGTTCATTCCTATGGCTGCATTAGAGAACTTCATGGATTTGCCTGATTACTTGGAGCAGGATTTTGTTGACTTGGCGCATAATCCGATTGGAATCCTGGTGCTCTGCATCATTGCTCCTATAGCCGAGGAATACCTCTTCCGCGGATTGATGATGCGAAAGATGCTGAAATGGAACATCAGTCCCTGGTATGCTATCATCGGCTCAAGCATCATGTTCGGCCTCATTCATCTCAACCCGGCACAGATTCCTGGAGCCATCATTCTGGGAATCTTCATGGCGTGGATGTGTTACCGAACCAGGAGTTTGATTCCGGGCATCATCATCCACATCACCAACAATACGCTCTGCCTGATTCCTGAAGAATGCTACGATACTTACATCGCCAGCACTCCGATGATGGAAGCAAGCCTCAGCCTTGTAAGCATCGCAATCATCATCCTGTCGATTTGCCTCTTCAACAAGAAGACCGCTGCATCGTAAAAAGACTTCATAAAAGGAAGGCTTCATAAGAAAGGCTTCCTTATCAAATTCCTCATCATAAGGGGAGAGTTATTCCTCCCCTTCTACCTTGCAGCTGTCGAATCCCATTTCCTTGGCTTTATCAGGACCGAAGGTGAAGTAGATGGCTTCGCCCTCATCACAAACCTCGCCTTTGGAGTTCTCCAGGGTCAGGTGGATGGTGACGATGTTGCGGCGCTGACTGGCGATGTGACCACGCACCGTAATCTGCGAATCGGTGGTCATCACAGGCTTCTTGTACTTCACGTTGAGCTGCATCGTCACACCCGTGGTCTGCAGTTTGCGATTGATAACCCAGCCTGCCACTTCATCCATCAGCATACTGATGATTCCGCCATGCAGGGTATTGATCCAGCCCTGGTAATTCTCGCCGGGATTCCAGATGGTAAGCACATCCTCACCCTCTTCCCAAAACTCAAGATGCAAACCTACAGGATTGTTGGGGGCACAGCAAACGCAGTTGTAACCCTCCTTGTTCAAATATGGATTTAATATCTTCTTCATTTCCAAACTGATTTCTTACTGATTAAACTATTTTTAAACCTCGCAAAGGTACGAATAATATCTGATAAGGCAAAGACTTTTAAATATTTTACGGTTAATTTTCCATAATAAAAAGACAAGATTCATAGGAATCTAAAAATTTGATGTACTTTTGCAGGCTAGAAAGAATCACAGGAACGTGATTAGAATATTGATGTTCGTATGATTAAAACCCAGATAATAGTATGATCAAGATTTTAGTGATAGAAGACGAAAAGCGAGTGGCTGATTTATTGAAAATCGGTCTGGAAGAGAACGGCTATCAGGTTCTGGTGGCTTACGATGGTGAGATGGGATGGAGACTGTTTCAATCGAATGATTTCCAACTGATTATCTCAGACATCATCCTGCCGAAGCTCAATGGTTTCGAACTCTGCCAGAAAATCAGAAAGGCGGATGAAGAAATCCCTATTCTGATGCTCACGGCTCTGGGAACCGCCGATGATAAGCTGGAAGGCTTTGATGTGGGAGCCGATGACTACATGGTGAAGCCATTCGATTTCAGAGAACTGCTGGCGAGAGTGAGAGTGCTGCTGAAAAGAAGAGCCGTGGCTAAGGTTGATGTGGTGAAGGAGATTTCATACGCCGATCTGTACATCAATCTGGAACGACAGGAAGTGACCCGAAACGGCGAACCCATCAAGCTTTCGCCTAAGGAATACAACCTGCTGGTTTATCTGGTGGAGAATGCCGAAAGGGTGGTGAGCCGAGTGGAAATCGCCGAAAAGGTCTGGAACACCCATTTTGATACGGGAACCAATTTCATCGATGTCTATATTAACTATCTAAGAAAGAAAATGGATAAGAACTTCGAGGTAAAACTGATTCATACCAAACCGGGAGTAGGCTTTATCTTAACGGATAAAATGTAATGCCCCCAACAGATAAGCCGAACAAGAAATTCATTAAAATCAGATAGAAATCATGAAAATCAGAACAGCCCTTACACTTAAATACACCTGCATTACGGCAACCATATTTCTGCTTTGCATGGTGCTCATTTACCTGGTCAGCGAACATACCCGCGACCAGACTTTCTTCAGAAACCTGAAGAGCGAAGGCATTACCAAGGCCAATCTCTTCCTGGCCGGACAGGTAGATGCCAAGACCATGCAGTCGGTTTATCTGAACAATAGAAAGTTTATCAACGAGGTAGAAGTTGCCGTCTATACCACCGATTTTCACATGCTTTACCACGATGCCATCCACAACGACATCGTGAAGGAAACGCAGGTGATGATCAACGAAATCATACAGAAAAAAGAGATTGAATTCCATATCGGAAAATACCAGGGCATCGGAATGGTTTTCCAATATAAGGGAAAGGATTATATTGTTACGGCTGCCGCTTATGACGGCTACGGCTACGACAACCTGGTGGGCCTGCAGGAAACCCTCATCTGCCTCTTCATCATCGGATTGTCGCTGCTCTTCATCGCCGGCTATGTTCTGGCAAAACTCTCCCTCAAACCGATAAGAAACATCGTGAACGAGGCTGAAACCATTACCGCATCCCACATAGACCGCCGCATCCCCGTGAAGAACGAAAAGGATGAGTTGGGCGAACTGACCATCGCTTTCAATGAACTGCTCAAGCGACTGGAGATTTCATTCAATTCACAGAAGCAGTTTGTGAGCAACGTGTCTCACGAACTGCGTACTCCTCTGGCTGCCCTAACAGCCGAAATCGATGTTTCGCTGCAGAAAGAGCGAACCAACGAGCAGTACCAGCTCGCCATGCAGAATATGCAGCAGGACGCCAAGCGAATGACCCGACTGATAGATGGTTTGCTGAACCTGGCAAAGGCGGATTACGGCAAGGAAGAAATCAGCATGCGAGAGGTTCGCCTGGATGAACTTTTATTAGATGCAAGAGAACTCATCCTGCGGGCACATCCGGAATACAGCATCGACCTACTCTTCTGCAACGAGGAAGAAGATGATGATAGTCTGATTACCGTCCTCGGCAATCCCTATCTGCTGAATATCGCCTTCTCCAATCTGATAGAGAACAACTGCAAGTATTCGGAGAATCATTCTTCCATCGTCCAGATTTCCTTCAGAGATAAATGGAGCATCGTCCGCATGGCAGACACCGGTTTTGGAATGTCGGCAAAGGATAAAGAGAATCTCTTCACCTTATTTTATAGAGGAGGCGGAGATGAGAAAAAGAAAGTAGAAGGCTACGGCATCGGGATGACACTGGCCCATAAGATTATCCATCTGCATGATGGCAACATCGCCGTGCATTCGGAGCAGGGCAAGGGAACCCTCTTCATTGTGGAGATTCCACATATCTAGCATAATCCTCACAATATACATCTCCCTATTAATAAACGACTTACTGATTCTCTAATAGTTTTCTAATACCGTTCTAATTCTTTTCTAACGACTTCTTCCACATAGTTTGCTTACCTTTGCAACCGCAAAACAATAATTCACATCAAGTAAAAGTAAAGCAATTATGTGGAAGAAGAAAAAGAACATCAGAAAAATGGCTTTCAATACCGAGACGGTATTGATGGCTGCCAAGACACCACTCAACACGGTGCTTACTTACTTCCAGACTACCTCATTGGGACTCACCGATGAAGAAGTAGAGAAGAGACAGGGACTCTATGGCAAGAACGAGATTGTACACGAGCAAAAGAAGAAGCCGCTCGTAATGCTTGCCAAGGCTTTTATCAATCCTTTCGTAGGAGTGCTCACCGTACTGGTAGCCATCTCTTACGTGATGGATGTGTGGATGGCAGATCCTGGCGACCAGGACTGGACTTCCATCATCGTAGTCTCGACCATGATTATTCTGAGCACCATCCTCCGCTTTGTGCAGGAATGGAAAGCCAACCGCTCCAGCGAAGCTCTACAGAAGATGGTGACCAACACCTGCTATGTAATGCGTCTCGGCACAAGCACCCGTGGCGGTTCGCCAGGCGATGAAATCAGCAACGAGGAACTGGTACCTGGCGACCTCATCATGCTCTCTGCCGGCGACATGATTCCTGCCGATGTCCGCATCATCGAATCCAAGGATTTGTTCGTCAGCCAATCCAGTTTGACAGGCGAATCAGATTCCATCGAAAAATTCCCGAATCTTTCGGAAGCCCGCAACCATACGGGCAGCATCGTTGACCTCGACAACATCTGCTTTATGGGATCCAACGTGGTGAGCGGATCGGCAAAAGGCATTGTCTTCGCCACCGGCAGCCACACCTATCTGGGAACCATTGCCAAGAACGTGGCGGGCCATCGTGCCGCTACGGCTTTCGACAAGGGAATCACCAAGGTGAGTCTGCTGCTCATCCGCTTCATGCTCATAATGGTTCCTATAGTATTCCTGGTCAACGGAATTACGAAGGGCGACTGGTTGGAGGCTTTCATCTTCGCCATCTCCGTGGCCGTGGGACTTACCCCAGAGATGTTGCCGATGATTGTAACCGCCAACCTTTCGAAAGGAGCGATGGTAATGTCGCGCAAGAAGACCATCGTAAAGGATTTGAACGCCATTCAAAATTTCGGTGCCATGAACATTCTCTGTACCGACAAGACGGGCACCCTGACGCAGGACCACATCGTATTGGAGCGCCACGTGAACGTGGATGGAACCGAGGATAAGGAAAACCGCATTCTGCGCCACGCTTATTTCAACAGTTATTTCCAGACGGGACTTAAGAACCTGATGGATCGCGCCATCCTCTCGCACGTCAAGGAACTGGGACTGGAATCGCTGAGCAGCTCATATAAAAAGGTGGATGAGATTCCGTTCGATTTCACCAGAAGACGCATGTCGGTGGTGGTAGAAGACAGAAATGGCAAGCGACAGATTATCACCAAGGGAGCCGTAGAAGAAATGCTGACGGTTTGCAGCTTTGCGGAATTCGGCGGAAAGGTTCAGCCTTTATCAGACAGCATGCGAAGCAAGGCACAGAGATTCGTGAAGGAGATGAATGCACAAGGTATGAGAGTGCTGGCCCTGGCGCAGAAGAGTTTCCTGAGCAAGGAAAACAACTTTGCCATCGAAGATGAAAAGGAGATGGTTCTCATTGGCTATCTTGCCTTTCTCGATCCTCCAAAGGAATCAGCTTCCCAGGCCATCAAGCAGTTGCACGAGCACGGCGTGGAAGTAAAAGTACTTTCGGGAGACAACGAGGCGGTGGTAAAGGCGATTTCCCGACAGGTAGGAATCAATACTTCTGATTCCGTTACGGGACCGGAACTCGAAAACATGAGTCAGGAGGCGAAACAGAAAGCGGTGGTAAAATGCAGCATCTTCTCGAAGCTTACACCGATGCAGAAGTCGGAAATCATCCAGCTCCTGCAGAAGAAGAACAACACCGTGGGCTTCCTGGGCGACGGAATCAATGACGCAGCAGCCTTGCGAGAATCAGATATCGGAATCTCGGTAGATTCAGCTGTAGATATTGCCAAGGAGAGTGCCGACATCATCCTGCTGGAGAAAGACCTGATGGTTTTGGAGAACGGCGTACTGGAAGGCAGAAAGACCTTCGGAAACATCGTGAAATACGTGAAGATGACGGCTAGTTCCAACTTCGGAAACATGTTCAGCGTACTGGCAGCGAGTTCCTTCCTGCCTTTCCTGCCGATGCTTCCGATTCATCTGCTCATTCAGAATCTGCTTTATGATATTTCGCAGACCACCATTCCTTTCGACCGCATGGACAGGGAATACCTCGCCAAACCATGCGTGTGGGACTCGGGCGACCTGAGCAGATTCATGATCTGGATTGGACCAATCAGTTCGATATTCGATATTGTCACCTACATGGTGCTGTGGTGGGTATTCAAGTGCCAGGGGCCGGATATGGAATCCCTTTTCCAGTCGGGTTGGTTTGTAGAGGGTTTGCTCTCGCAGACACTCATCGTTCACATGATCCGTACCCGCAAGGTTCCGTTCATCCAGAGTTCTGCCTCATGGCCTGTGATGCTGATGACCTTCTCCATCATGGCTGTCGGCATCTGCATTCCGTTCAGTTCATTCGGCAGTTCGATAGGCTTAAGTCCTCTTCCATGGACTTACTTTCCATGGCTGGCAGGCATTCTGCTGTCTTACTGCGTATTGACACAATGGCTTAAAACTCTTTACATCCGAGCTTTCAAACGCTGGCTATAATACAGAAAAATGTTTATTGTTAGTTCCGTCTAATTACCTATAAATAGGGATTAGGCGGAACCACAACTATTTAGAATAAACAAAAAAATACCTAGAAATGGGGATAAAGATAGCCACTCTGCTATTTAGAAGAAATAAAAATACCGATTATTAAGTATTGCAGGATTTTCAAATACCCAGTACCTTTGCAGCATGAATTAGCGAGATGCTCGCAGGCGGCGAGTAAGTGAACAAGAAATGATACAAAACATGAAGATTATACAAAAACATAAAGAAATGAAGAGAATTATTTTTATTATTTTAGGCAGCATCAATATTTGCCTTGCTTATGCACAGAGCTTTAACGGACAATATATTTCTGAATGGCAATGGGACATGAACAAGAATACCAATCTGACCAATCAGCTGAGATTGGAACTGAGTGTTCCGATAGGAAGAGGAAAGGATTCGTTCGAGGCGGCTACACTGCATGTGGCAAAGACCAACGATGGCATTATTGACGACTGGCAGGGATTTTCGAACATAGATGCAGACAACAACTTCGCCATGCTTGCCGTGCTGGGCTACATGCACGAGTGGAATTCGGGCCATCTGTTTGTGGGTGTGAGAAACGTGAACGAGGATTTCTTCACCTCTGATGTTACGGCACTTTTCCAAAACAGTTCTGAGGGAATCTTTCCTACGGTTGCTTCCAGCTATCCGATAGCCAATTATCCGTATTCGGGCTTGACCCTTTACTTTGATGTAACCAAGGGAAAATGGACATTCAGAAACAGTCTGTATAATGGTGCAGGATATAATGGTTGGAAAGCTCACGACAATCCCTTTCTGGTCCGCCCGAAGAAGGATGGAATCTTCAATATGTCGCAGTTGGAATACAACGATAAAGGTGGGAAATATTTTGCAGGTGCTGCCGTTCATACCCGTCAATATCCGATAAACGAGGATGGCGAAATGGTTTCTGCCGATGAATCCAAGGGCAAGGTCACCTGTGCCTGGTGGGTTTACGGAGAGCAGAGTGTTTGGAAGTCAGGAGACAAGAACATTTCGTGCATGGTACAGTATTCCGAGAACACCAGTCATCAGAATGCCTGCTACCGATATGCAGAACTGGGCGGTGCCTATCAGGACGAGAAAAACGAGTGCGGCTTGTCAGGTCAGTACGCCCGCTTCCAGCAAGGTTCGGAATATTCGCTGGAAGTAACATGGAAAAGACAGCTGACGGAATCCATTTCCCTTCAGCCAACGTTCCAGTACATCAAAAACGACAATGGAGACTTCACGGCACTTAGTGCCCGACTCTATGTCAGTTTCTAAAGGAAAGAGATAATTAGCAAAAAGTGTACATCATTTTAGCTTTTAGAAGTAAATGATGTACACTTTTTTTATATGATAAAACAGCAGCTATCTACTATTCTGAATGAAACTATAACATCTGGGATAATTCCCATGCCCTCACATGCGTAATGCCTTTGCGAGAAGGCAACTGAAGATCGTCAAGCGATACTACTACTTTTTCATAGTTATCCGCTATACATTCCAACGGAGCATATTCACGCTCTATTGTCTGCTCATCTACAAGCATATAAGTGGCTTGCACATAGATGATGCGATCGTTCTTGATGGCAACGAAATCAACCTCTTTATCCTTAATACTCCCCACATATACATCATATCCATGCCGTAACAGATCTAGATAAACGAGATTCTCCAACAAATATCCCGCTCCATATCCGAATCCGGCATAGAGATAGTTCTTGAACGACAAATCGTTCATATAGTATTTACAACTGCCAGAAAGAATCTCCTTCCCCTTGATATTATAGCGCAAAGCACGATGTGCAAGATAAACTTCTTCTATATATCCCAAATATAGAGATACAGTATCATACGAAGTCTTGCGTCCTTTGCTTTTTATGAAGTTGGTAATATTGGTTACTGAAAGAAGATTGGAAGAATTATTAACCAGATAGGCAAACAAATCTTCGAGCAGTCTTACATCGCGAATCGTATATCTGCGTATGATGTCTTTCAGTAATACCGTATCCTTCAATCCCGAAATATAGTTACGCTTTACATCGGAAGACTGGAAATGCACGAGTTCAGGATAACCACCATCCGCCATGTACTGCAAATAACTCACTCTGCCGGCAGGAAGCTGATGAATACTCGCATATTCCTCGTAAGACAACGGGAATATGTGAAATTCCACATATCTACCAGATAGAAGAGTAGATAATTCTCCAGAGAACATCTTAGAATTAGAACCTGTGATAAATATCTCGTAATCTTCAGTATAATCTTGAGACAGCGAGTTGACTACACGTTCCCAACCATCAATATCCTGCACTTCATCTATAAAGATATAAATTCGTCCTTCAGGTTTCAATTCCTCCCGGTACAAACGGATAAAATTATCCAAATCTTTATAGTTCTCTATAAAATCAAACGCTGTTAGTTCACGGTTGATAAAGACAATATTAGTGCTACTGACACCCTGCTGCACAAGATGCATGGCTGTTTGACGCAATATATAACTTTTTCCCACACGTCGCTGTCCCGTAAGTACCTTCACCACCTTGCTGCCAAGATACGAAGCGACACTTTCGGTATAAAGCGGACGGGGAAAACCGCAATCGATGGTGTTGCCAAACCAAAGATTATACTTCTTTACTGATTCTATATTTTCGTTCATACTCGATTTTTTGTGCAAAGATAGCATTTTTTTCGTATATAGACGAAAATATCCCTGTTTTTAACAAGATTTTCGTTCATAGGCGAAAATTTTCTCATTTCCATCATTTCTTTCGTCTATGGACGAAAATTTTGAAGTATCGAGATTGTTTCAATCTTATTTCCTTGCAATCCATTTCGGCAAGACCAGGGTGCCCATCACCAGGAAAGGGTAATAGAAGATGGCGCGCCAGAGCATGGCGGCAAGGATGGCTACTGAGGCATCGGGCAGGAAATCAGCATAATAAAGACGGAACATCAACTCCGCCACGCCACTTCCGCCAGGCGTAGGACTCAGAATGGAAATCATCCACATCACCCATTGGCGGCACCAAGCCACCAGCATGTTGCCCTGACAATGGAAGGCAATGAGAATAGCTACCACGATGGCGAATCTCGACAGCCACGCCAAGGAAGTATAACCCATCAGTTGCAGCCAGAATCTTCCGCCCTCCAGCTTTGCCTCCTCCGAAGCCATCGTCATCTCCTCGGAAAACTTCTCTACCTTGGGCAGGAATCTGCGAAGGAAAGGAATCTTGCAGCATCCCTTCAATACCCAGCCCAGAATTTGAGGACGATGCAGCAACAAGAGATAGAGAATGGCTGTCCAGACAACCACAATAAGGGTGCTGACGATGAAGATAACCTGCACCCCACCCTTGATCCATTCGTTCGTTGTATCCGTAGAAATTCCCACTCCATCTGCCAGACTGAAAAGCAGATGCGATGGAACACAGAAATACAACAGGCAGCAGCTGACGGCAAGGAATGCTTCATCAGCCAGCAAGGCAGCAAACATAGTGAAGATGCTTCTGCCCATCGATATCCCCTCGCGGTTCAGATAGACAAAAGCCAAACCACTGCCACCCACCGCCGAAGGAGTGACGGCAGAAGTAAACTCGCAGAGCACGTTGATGCGAAACGCCTCGGCTATCGACAACTTGCGCTGGCAAAGGTGACGGAAGCGGAGGGTGAGCATCAGATTCTGAACGGCAAAGAGCAATACAGCCAAACCTACCCCCAGGAAAAATCTCGGAGACAATTCTATCCTGCTCAAAGCTTCCACGTCAAACTCCCGAATCATCATTCCGACGATGACCACCAAGCCGATGGAAGCCGCCACCCATAAATGCCATTTTTTCATATTACTTTCAAAATAAAACTATACCTTATTATATATAGTAATATAACGATTAAATGGCCAATCTATTTTGCTGTCTGTCAATTAAATGTTGATATCTATCCAAAACTTCCACAGCAATGTCATTCCAAGAGCGCACCAGAGTCTCCGCGGCTCCCCTTGCAGCCCTGGAAAGGATAATAGGACGCTCAAGAATATAACGGAGTCGGTTGGCAAAGGCTGTCACGTCGTTATCCGAGAGGAATCCGTTGATTCCATCCTTGATGATTTCTGCCGTATTGCTGCCCCTTGCCACGATAGAAGGCGTATGAAGCGAAGCAGCCTCTCTTACCACCAGAGGGGCATTATCGTAGATGGATGGGAAGAGAAAGAGATCGGCTGCCGTATAGATCATCTGCATCAACTCCCGGGATTGCACACTTCCGAAGAAGGTAATCTTATCCTTGCGGTAATCGCTGTTTCCCGACAAGCCAAGCTTTGCGGCTATCGTCTGCATATCAGCTCTAGCATAACCATCGCCCACGAAAAGGGCGTGATAAGGCAAATCCTTCACCTTAGCTAATGCCTCGATGATTAGCTTCACGTTTTTCTCCCAGATATGCTGTCCCACGAAAAGGAGCAGAGGTTCATCTACAGCCACATAAAGCTCTTTCTTGGCTGCCCATTTCATCTCCTCGGAATAAGGCGCATCGGCAAATTCGGTTCCGTTATCCACCACCTCGAAGGTTCCCTTGTAGCCATATTCGCGCAAGGTTTCGCCTACAGAAGCCTGAGGCACCCAAACCTCATCTACGCTCTCGTAAAACTTCACTACCTTGCCCACGAGATAATCTACCAGAGTCTTGCTGGGAATTACTCTTTCAAAATCGTCACGATATTTGGAATGAAAGGTTGCCACCAATGGAATACCCATCCTGCGAGCCGTCTTCAGGGCAAAATCACCCGAAGAGAAAGGACAATGCGCATGTAAGATTTCAAAATTCTGAGCAGCTACCTGCTTCTGGAACTTGAAATCGAGTGATGGGAAGCCATAACGGTAAGGGTGGCGACCGGGAACCGGGAATGAACGATACTGAAAGACAGAATAAGGAATCTGAGACTCATCGAAACCTGGCATTTCCGGGGTTACTACTGCCACTTCCCTGCCCTGCTGGTAAAAGCAGCGAGCCAAATTGCTTACCGTGAGTGAAACACCATCCATAACGGGTGGAAAACATTCATTGAACAATCCTATCATAATCTGAAAATCTTATTTTGTTATTATCCTATTCTTGCTAAATAAAAAGCTATGTGAGAATCTTATAAATCTTCTATTTGAGAATCTTATAAATCGGCGAAGCCTCCGGCTGTTGATTATCATCATTCGTAAACGGAACCTTCAGGATGCTGGCAATGGTAGGAGCCACCTGCTTGGTGTAGATGGTTCTGCCCCCTTCCATTTCTCCCAGATGCTGAATGTCTTTTCCGAAAGCCACCAGCCAGGTTTGGTTGCTGCCTTTGATTTCTTTACCATGTTCTGTCCAGGAAGCTTTGGAATCTACTTCGCCACGGTTGGCGTGAACGCCCAGGCTTTCTCCCCTGCCATGATCGCAGGTAATGAGAAAGGTGGTGTTGCCCTTATAAAAGGGGTCTTGCTGGCAGTATTCCCACAACTGGCGGATAAACTGGTCGTTCTGATGGGCAGCATTCAGATACTCCTGCCATTTGCCATGGTGCCCGTAATAATCGGTCTCGCAAAACTCTACGAAGAGAAGCTTGGGATGCTTCTCCATGAGGGTCTTCAAGGCACGGTTCAGAGTCACGCTGTCATTTCTTACCTGTTTGCTCACCCTGTGAGGAGAGCGGAAATCCACCGGCAATTCGCTTCTGCGATAATTCAGGATATAAGGAACCACATCCCAACTCGCCACGGCACTCACCCTATCCTTATACTCAGAACAAGCCTCAGCCAATTCCAGAACCGAGCGGTTAAGATTATACTGCTTGCGGTTGTCAAAGATATGCTCATCATCGGTTACACCACAGAGCATCTCGCTGTAACCGGCATAGGATTTCCAGATGCCGTTTGCCACCTCCATCTTCGATTTCCGGTTACGGTTGCCTATCATGCAGCCCTTCTTCCTGCCCATCTCCCAGAGAAACGGCATCAGACTGTCGCGCCTGGCGCCCTCAAACACCTCCTGCCATCTCAAACCATCAATGGCAATCACTACCACACGCGACTCCTCCTTCTTGCTATCCTTGCCATACACGGCGAGCAGGAACAACAAGGGAAGAAGCAGCAACAATGGAATCATTTTCTTCTTCATAAGCCTGGTTCTCCTTTCTATAATAATAAGTATCGTAAGCGTTTTCTATGGCGGCAACGATTCGGCTTTCAGCATGGTTCTCCCACATTCTGAACTCCACATCCTCCTCGTAATCACGGGCAAAAGCCTTCAGTTTATCGATGTCGAAATCCTCGCTCACCACGCCAGCCATTTCTCTTTCTGCATCCATCGCATTACATTCCTGCTCCACATGAGCCGGAATCAGCATGCAAGACTTGCCCATGTAGAGTGCCTCGCAGACGCTCTCAAAGCCGGCGGTGGTGGCGAAAGCCTTGCAGCCTGCCATCATCTTGAGGAATTTTTCGTCGTTGATGCGATGGAAGGTGAGCGTATCATCCACCTTCAGTTCTTCGGGCGCATCGGGCTGATCCCAGAAAAAATGAAGATGGGTATGGGGATGCTTCTCGTGCCAAGCCTTCACATCCTCGGCAAAACCGGCATTCAGCATGTAGCCCATAATGTAGTCGCCATGATGGCGGATAATGGTCTTGGCTTCCTGGCGGAGCAACGGCGGAACCACCTTGATGCCGTGCACAGGCTCATCCCCGTAGTCACGGATGGAGAGCGCCAACTTGGCTGTGGCTCCCATACAGGTGATACGGGTAAAGTATTTTAATAAGGATTCTGGTACCGGATACTTTCCAGGCATCTGGAAAGAGGGATGGAGGAAGAGATACTGGTGACCGATGCAAACCTCAGGAATACTGAAACGGAAGAGAGAGCAGGTAACGCCGCACAACACCTCGTAGAAATTGATGATGATGTCAGCTCCGCTCTCCTGGATATTCTTCCATATCAAATGGATACTTGAAAGATAACTGGGAACCAAGAGCGTATTGTAAGCCAGGGAGCGCAGGAGATTGAACTTGCGGTTGTCCTTAGACGGCAAGAAATTCGGACTGTCAAAAACCTCGATAGGAGTACCTATCTTATTCTGGAAAAACTCAGGAATCACCCTGTTCTTGCTCTTGCCCACTAAAACCTTCACTACTTCATGGCCCTCGTGCAGAAGCATCTGCTTAAGCGCCAACGCTTGGGTGAGATGACCTCTACCCTCTCCTTGAATTACAAAAATTACCTTCATTTTTCTTTATACATCTTTAAAACATCTAATATATAGCTGGTAAAGTGGCAGATGCATGTTACACGAAGCTGTTCATCGCCCCTTTCCGAGTGCAAAGGTATAAGATTCATATTTCAAAGATGTTAGAGAAAAATGAAGATAAGGTTAATATGATAAAGCCTAGAATATCGGCTGACCTACACAACCATTTGGCGCCTGAACATGAAGCAGGGCGGCGATGGTTGGAACAATATCGGTCATGAAAGTCTGCCTGGTGGTTGCACCATGCTGGATTCCCCAACCCATGAAAACCAATGGAATGTGGGTATCGTATGGATTCCACTCACCATGATCGGTTCCCTTCATGCCGTGGGCATAGTAGTTCGGCTTCAATACGATGGCAACATCACCGCTTCGCTCACGGTTGTAACCATTCACGATACGCATCTTCACATCCTCAGGAATGCTCTCGGTCATCGTCTTCTCCATATCGCAGGCATACAGCACGCAGCTGTCTTCCTTCAAAACATCCACCACGATCTGCTTGATTTGGGCGAAATCCAACTTGTTTTCCTTGATGATGTTACGGTTGAAGAACACCTGATAGTTCATCACAGTCTTCACCAGATTACCCACATTCGGATACTCCTGAGCCAGGGTCTGGTTCAACTTCTTAGCCACCGCATCGCCATCCCAACTACCAGCAGGAATACGGCGGTCTTGCAGGAAACGGGCGTTGTTCATCGCTCCATGATCGGCACTCAGAAAAACCAGATAGTTGCCCTTGCCCACCTTCTCATCGAGATAAGACAGGAAATCGGATATCGCCTTGTCAAGTCGCAGATACGTATCCTCGGTTTCTACCGCATGCGTTCCCACCTGATGACCGATATAATCGGTGCTGGAGCAGCTTACTGCCAGCAAGTCGGTTTCATCATCAGCACCCAACTGCTCGCCATCTATCGCAGCCTTCGCCAAATCTATCGTCAGCGAATTACCGAAAGGAGTCTTTCTGATGATTTCATAACCATATTTCCTATAAAGGGCAGGGAGATTTAGCGGCAGCGTAGCCTTCACGCCCTTGCGGATTCCATCCTCATACTCGTTCTCATCTTCCGTACTTTCGATGTAAGTATTCTTAGGATAGAGAGTTTTCCATTTTTCCGAAAGATAACGCTCAGGAAGATGCTGGTTGTTGAATGCGTCCACCCATTTCGGCAACTGGTTCATATAGTAAGAACTGGTGATGAACTTGCCGCTCTCATCATCAAACCAGTAGGCACCGTTGGGATTATGACCTGCTGGAAGGATGGAAGCACGGTCTTTCAATGCCACACCCACCACCTTGGCTCTGCCATTGGATGCAATCTTCATCTCGTCGCCAAGGGTAGTAACCCAGAGATTTCGTGGCGACATCAAGCCCGCCTTACTGTTGGAACCCACTGTTTTCACGGTTTCATCATCCGTGCAATACACCTTCTTACCATTCTTTACGAAGTTATTTCCGGTGATTCCGTGGATGGAAGGTACACTACCGGTATAGAGACAAGTATGACCGATGGCTGTAACCGATGGAACATACGGGATTCGGGTGTTTTCGCAAGAGAAGCCCTCGTTGAGCAATCGCTTGAATCCGCCTTCTCCATAGCGTTTCTGATAGCGATAGAGATAATCCCATCGCATCTGGTCAACCACAATGCCCACTACGAGTTTGGGGCGCTGGACGCCTGATGCATTCACCTGCTGGGCAGAAACAGAGCCGCATCCCAGGAATGCCATTACCATAAAACTAAATACCTTATTCATTTTTTTCTTATAAAATTCTATTCTTTCTTATAAAAAACAGTAACTCTTTTTACCGCTGCAAAGGTATTTAAAGAATGTTGCTATCGTGTTACAAATAGGTGAAAGAATAGTGAAAAGGATAGTGAAAAGAACAGTGAAAAGAGAGGATTCCAAAACGCCCTGAAAGGGTAAAAAGCTTCCCATAATCAAAAGCCTTTTCCCTTTCAGGGCGCATAGGATATGACTAAAAAAATCTTATTTCTGTTCAACCTTCACTCCCGTAATGCGACTCTTGAAATCGCCAGCCTTCTGGAGCGGGAACACCAGCGTACGCTGATAGTGCATCTTGGCAGAAGGATTATACACCACAGGCTGCCAGGCTGTAGCATCACTCTTCTGGAATGTAGCCAGGTCTTTCTGCTGCATCGCATAAAGGGTGAGCGGACCCAACTCCTCGCGCAACTTGCCATCCACATAAAGACAGGTCTTCCTGTTGTCGCCCGTAATCGCCAGGGTAACCTTCTTGCCCTTCTCTACCCTGTAGTTGAACTTGTTGAGATAACCCTCGTGGGCAAAACCAAGCTGGCCACTTTCAGGGTCGGAAAGATAGAAGGTAGCGTTATCTGACGAGAACAACACCGTGCCCTTCGGCTCATCGGCTCCCTCGATGGTGAACTCCACCCGATAGCCATAGCCCACTTCCTTCTCGCCCGTGGTCTGACCAGGGTTCAAAGTCTCTATCCTGAGCTGCTTGCCCTTCTGCCAGCGTGCTGCCTCGTTTACCGCAGGAGCCTCGCTGAGCGCAAGACGAAGACGATTGAAATCTTCAAAGGAGAAAGATGTAGCAGCACCCGTCCAGCATTTTGCCGACAGCGTCTGCAAGGCAGGGAACAGGCGGTCGTGAATATCCTTCACCGTAATGCCGTTGCCCGCATGGTCGTTCCATACGGCAAACATTCCGCCGAGAATGGCAGGGTCGTTCTCCTCGAACTTCTCGTTGCCAATCTGCGCCGGAGTCCATGAATCGTAGAGATACTGGCAATTCAGGTAATCGTAATAATAGCCTGCTGCCGGAACGATGTAAACCAATCCGTCAGGAATGCTCACCAGTTTGTAGCCCTGGCGCTTCATCTCCTTCGGGTCAGCATAACCATTGTACCAGCAATGCATCATCACGTTCTCCGACTTCACCTTGGTGTCGCCCTTGGCATGAGTAAGTGCGCCCCAAACGGCTGCCTGCTTGCCAAACGACTCCACATATTTAATATAATGATCGGTGAAATAACGGAATTTCTCCACCACATCCTTCTTGGCGTTGGAATACTCATCGGTACCGATGTGCACTACCTTGCCACGGAACACGGGGTTCTTGCCCTCCAGATACTCCTTGAAGAGCCCATCCACAAACTTGTAGGTCTCGGGATTGAAGAGGTCGAGATGATCCATGCCATATTCCTTGGAACCGATTTCCGGCTTGTAATGGGTGAAGGCGAGCGAATGGACAGGCACATCTATCTCGGGGATGATGTTGACGCCATACTGCTCTGCCAGTTTCTGTAGTTCGATGAACTCAGCCTTGGAATAGCTGCCATCCTTCGCCGTGAGTCCCGGATAGGTATCGCATTCCAGGCGGAAGGCTGCCGGAGTTTTCGCCCAATCGTTACCGAAGAACTGTCGGAATCCATTATCGTTGAGATGAATCTGCAGGGTGTTCATCTTGTAATAAGACATCATCTTGACCAGCGAGCGCAGATAAGACATCGGGATGAACTTTCTGCCGCAATCCATCATGAAGCCTCGCAGCCCGTAGGCAGGCTTATCCTGGGTAGAACCCTTTGGCAGCACGAAACCAGCCGAACGCTGCTGCTCTGAAAGCTGCAGCACGGTGCGGGTTCCCCATACCAGTCCTTCTACCGAAGATGCCGTGATGGTAGTTACGTCGCCGATGGTGAGGCGATAGCCCTCCTTGCCGAGCAGTCGGGCTGATTTCCTATCAGACTGGAGCACCAGCACAATGTCGCCGGCAGAGGGTTTTCCCGTCTTAGGCATGAGCGTTTTTCCCACCAGGTCATGATAATCGGCAGCAAAGAGTTTCGCCACATCCTGAGCGTTCTTTCCGCCCTTCACCACGTATTTGCCCGATGGGGTAAACATTCCCTCAGCCCCGCTCCATTGCTTGAGTTCAGGGATTACAAAAGGTTTTTCGTTGACCGTTGCCCAGCCACACGAAAGCACCAAGGTGCAGCAAGCCGTCAGCAAGAGACGCTTGAAATCATTTAGGTTTTTCTTCATATTTTCCGTTTTAATTTTATGATTTAATATTCCATTATCAATCATTGATGCTGCTATTAGAACATCTCATTACTAACTGTTGATGTTGTTATTCACACCTTTTAACGGCAAAGATACGAATAAAACCTGAGACTCCTTCTACTTTTTAGAGATTATTTACAGAAAAAACAGAAGAAAAAAGAAAAATATCCCCCCTAAAACTTGTTTGTTTCTTAAAATAATCGTATCTTTGCTGCGGATATTCTATGAAAATCCGCAACGCTATTGCGGATAATCTATGAAAATCCGCAATAGAAACTCATAAAAAGAGCTATTATGATTAAACGTATCTGCCATATTGACAATGATTTAGAAGACAGCATTTTTCTGTTTGGAGCGAGACAAACAGGAAAAAGCACTTTCTTGCGCCAGACTTTTCCTGACTGTATCTATATTGACCTATTAGATACTACCATAAAAGGACGATTCAAACGCCGTCCTTCCCTGCTCTACGAAATGCTTTCAGATAAAGAGACGGGAACATTGGTCATCATAGACGAAATACCGGAAGTGCCTGAACTACTCAACGAAGTGCATCGTCTGATGTCAGAAAAAGGAATCGTATTTATCCTATGCGGATCCAGTGCCCGAAAACTGAAGCGAAAGGGTTACAATACCTTAGGCGGAAGAGCTTATCCGGTTTACCTCTTTCCATTCGTTAGTGCCGAGATTCCAGACTTCAATCTCCAGCAAGCCATTAACTATGGAATGTTGCCTCCACATTACCTGGCAAAGAATCCGCATCGACGTCTTTCAGCCTATATTGATGTTTATCTGAAAGAAGAAATCAAGGAAGAAGCTTTGGTGAGAAACCTCAACTCTTTTCAGCGTTTTTTGGAGGTTGCAGCCCTGACAGATGGTGAAATCGTCAACCTCAATAACATCGCACAAGACTGTGGGGTAAGCGCCAATACCGTAGGCAACTATTTCGATATTCTGGAAGATACTCTCTTAGGTTTTCGTATTCCAGCCTACACCAAGACGATGAAGCGCAGATTGGTACAAGCACCCCGATTCTATTATTTTGATGTAGGTGTTGCCAATCACTTACTACATCGCAAGGAACTGGTAAGGGGCACTGCCGAGTATGGTCATGCCTTTGAGCACTTGGTAATACAGGAGTTAAGAGCCTGGCTTTCCTACCAAGAAAGTACAGAACAATTAAGTTATTGGCGAGCCTATACAGGACAAGAGGTAGATGCCGTGATAGGTGACGGTAGAGTTGCCATTGAAATAAAATCTGTTGAGGAAGTATTGCCAAGACACCTGAAAGGTCTCAAGACTTTTGCATCTGATTACCCGGAAAGCCGACAGATGATTGTATCGCTCGACCCGATAAACCGGAAGATAGGTGATATCGAATGTATCTATGTTTTGGATTTCTTTAAAAGACTTTGGAGGGAAGGAATATAATTCTTCCCTCCAAAGATTATCCGAGTGCTTAATCATAGAGATAGAAAATACGCTCCATCATGTGCCACTTCTCATCGCTCGTAGCACCCTTGCCGCACTTCTGGAACTTGCCTACCACTTCCTCCCACTCTGCCTGTCTAGGAAGGGTGGCGAGCTCTGCCATTTTCTTGTCCCAATCGAAATCTACGGGAGCATCCACAACCATCACCAGTCGGTTGCCGAAGATGTAAATCTCCATCTCCAGGATACCAACCTGACGGATTCCGTCACGAATCTCCTTCCATTGCACACCTTCTGAATGCAGGCGGCGATATTCACGGATAGCCTCCTCATCAGATTCCAGTTCCAACCACTGCACGTAGCGCTTGGTGGCTACCGGATATTTCTTCTGTTCATAACCTTTCATCATAATCATTAGGGTTTTAAAGATTCAACTTTTGTTATTTGTTTATTTTATGCAAAAATATGAAAAAAGATTGAGGTAAACAAACCAAGTTACCGATATTTTGTTTATTTTTGCATTATCATTGCAGAAATGCATGATCAAGATTTGCAAAACGATTCTATGAAATTTAAGAAACTAAAGATTAAGATATGAAGAAACTACTTTTATCCATCGCCTTTCTGCTCCCTGGTATGGGAATGATGGCGCAGACTCAGGTAACGACTGCCGAAGGTATCCTCGAAGGAAAAGACCTCTCAGGCATCACAGTATTCAAGGGTATTCCGTTCGCTGCCCCTCCGGTAGGAAATCTCCGCTGGAAAGCTCCGCAGCCTGTACAGAAATGGCAGGGCGTTCGCGAGGCAAAGGAGTTCGGACCGAACCCGATGCAGGAACCTCTCTTCGGCGATATGAACTTCGGTACGAAAACCAACAGCGAGGATTGCCTCTACCTTAATATATGGACACCGGCAAAGACCATGAAGGAGCATCTGCCGGTACTCATTTATTTCAACGGCGGAGGACTGATGGCTGGAAGCGGAAGTGAACCTAGATATGCGGGCGATGCAATGGCGCGCAAGGGAATCATCTCCATCACAGCCAACTATCGTGAAGGCATCTTCGGCTTCTTCGCTCATCCTCAGCTCTCCAAGGAGACCTCCTATAAGGGTTCCGGCAACTATGGTTTCATGGACCAGGTGGCTGCCATCCAGTGGGTGAAGGACAATATCGAGGCCTTCGGCGGCGACCCTAACCGCATCACCATCGTGGGCGAATCGGCTGGTTCCATGTCGGTTAGCGCCCTGATGGCTTCCCCTCTCTGCCAGGGACTCTTTGCCCAGGCAATGGGTTCCAGCGGTTCTGTGATAGGATTCAAGAAGATTGCCACCCAGAAGGAAGCCGAGGAGAAAGGCGTGCAGCTTGCCCAGACAATAGCCGAGAAGATGGGTAAGGAAACCGGCAAGAAGGTGGGAAAGAAAGCAGGAATGAAGAACCTCGACGAACTCCGTGCCCTTCCTGCCGAGAAACTGATGAAACTGGCGGAAGTAAGAGCGGTTCCTGTCTATAATATCGACGGTTATTTCATGAAAGAGCAGCCTGTGGAAGTCTTCGCCAAGGGCGAACAGACCAAGGTGCCTCTGCTCATTGGCGGTAACAACCAGGAGATGACTCCATGGGCGGTATTGATGGGCAAACAGCCAACCGTAGAGAACCTGAAGGCTGGCGCCAAGGCTACTTTCGGAGAAGAGAACATCGATGAACTCTTCCGTCTTTACGGAATCAACAGCGACAAGGATGTGTTGGAGCAGCCGGGTGTAAATCTGGCTTCGGATATCTTCCTGGATTATTCTACCTGGAAGTGGGGCAACATGCACAAGCTGACCGGCGGACAGCCAGTTTACCGCTACCGCTATTGTCATCCTCGTCCTGCGATGGCTATCAAGGGCAAGGTGGCAGCTTTGGCTGGCGGCGTGGTAGATGCCAAGGAAGGTGCAGCTCCTGCTCCACGAGATAAGGGTGCCGTTCACTCTGCCGACATCGAGTATGCAATGGGCACATTGCCAACCAACCGCGTGTTCGACTGGCAGCCTGACGATTACATGATCAGCGACATCTTCAGCCAGTATTATGTCAACTTCGTGAAGACCGGCAATCCAAACGGCTTGGGCCTGCCAGAGTGGCCATCCACCAACGGCAAGGCAGTAGCCCCTGTGCTTCAGATTGATGAGAACACCGTCGTGAAATCTGATGCCCAGATGGAGAAGCGCTATGATTTCATCGACAAAATGTTCTGGGAGAAGAAATAGAGATGTTTCAGAAATTCATCATCAATAGAGACGGAGTGCTGAAGTTCGGTCACGTCTACCTGCATCGCGACATGCTGGCTCCAGGCGAGCAATGCACCTACGGCGGCGGATTGTGGAAGATAGACGAAGGCAGAGGCGCCATCGTACTTTATGGCAGAAGTTTTGACTTCGGTCCTCCCGATTTCGACTTTGTGAAACAGATAGATTGGACGGGCTTGGGGGGAACCCCTCGCCCGCTCCTCTATCTGCCTCATTGGCCTGACGAAGAAGAGATTGTGCCAGTCATCATTTAAACTATGGTAATCCAAACGGATTCATCCTTCTCTCTCGCTTCCCTGATGCGTTTCATCAGGCGATGCAGCCAGATGCGGGAGTTCACAACCATGCCCTTCAGCCTGTTCTCGCCCACCAGGATGCAGCCCTGGGTATCGTCGGGATAATTGCCGGCATGGATGCGGATGCCCTCAAAATCAGGCACGCCCTGGACATACGGCAGCCACTCCTTGAAACGGGGCGATAGGGTGATGAGCACCCGATAGGAACCTTCGGGGATGGCTGTATGTCCCGGAATCTTTCTCGCCACCTTGCCGCTCTGACGGCTGTACCTGGCATCCACCTCCTCCGGCTTCAAGTCTATCCCCTTCAGGTTGCGCCACGTCGGTTCCAGGGTATCGCAGAAGTAAGTGTCCTTCGACAGCTTCTCCATGTCGAAACTATTTCTGAAGCTGCGCTTGTCGCCGGCATTCCTGCCCGACAGCGCCTTGCGCTTCACATCACCATCAGCCAGCAGATACAGTCGGCCGATGGTATAAGTATTCTTCTTAGCTATTCGCTTAACAACTATTTCCATACGCAAGAAATATTTATCATTCAACATTTATTTTCACACCGTCTTGTCTGAAACAAAGCTTCTCAAAACTGAAATTACTGAAATTGAAATCAGTCTTGTCCTGTACTCCGGCAGGTTCTATCTTACGGATATACTTTCTGAAGAGCCAGTTGCTGAGCATCTGCTTGGTTCCTTTCTTCGACTTCTTATACTGCAGGCGCAATGCCTCAACCTGCGTAAAATTGAAGGTATCGGGCAATAGCTGCAGCAGATTGGAAGGGCCTCTCTTGCTCGATTTTTCTCCGTCATAGTCAGCCTTGGCAATCGCTTCACCAAAGAAGCGCATCTTGCAGTAGAGGTCATAACGCTCACTCCAGCGGATGAAATCCGCTATTTCCGGCTCCCATTTGCAGCCATTCGCTACGTAGAGCACGCAGGCTTTCAGATAGCCGATGACATTGGCACGGAAACTCAGATTTTCATACACTCTATCCTGCGACATTCTTGCGAAATCTGCATTCTCATCTTTCAGTTGTTTGGCTAGCTCGAAAGCCTCTGGACAATCCACCAAACCCGAAGCCATGCACAGATTGTCGATGTAGGGCTTCAGCTGCGCTCTGAAATCATCGTCGTATATGCCATATACCGGCATTTCTGCTCCTATCTCTCTTTCGGGAATCGTGCAGAAATTGATACGGCTCAGCGGACCGTCGGTCAAGACCTTCGCAAAATAGCGCTGCCCCTTGATGACCGTGGTGGAGGCATTCCAGTTGAAACGGATGGTGACACGCTCGGTAACGCTCGAAATTCCTACACGAGTTTGCCCGTAGATGTTGCCAGGATCAAAGGCGAGACACATGATGACAAACTGCTGCCCGCCCTGACCTTTGAGCGCATCAAACTGGTTCACCTCGTTGAGCGAAGCATAGAGGAAATGCTCCTGTGCTTCGGCGGTACGCATCACGAAGGCTGGGTTTGTCATATCGGGGTCTATCTCCTGTATGATAAGGTTTTCCGGACGCTTACGCTTGTCCTTGTTGGCACCTTTGCGTGTCGTTTCTTCCTTCCATTCCTTCTCGCGTTTCAGGTTGTCCTTGTCACGCTTACGGATATCCTCCATGATTAAATTTATTGGCATCTGTACACAGTTCTTTCCAGCTCCTGTACCTGCCAGCAGGCAGCACATGAGGGTTGCTTCGTGCTCTACGTTGTCAATATAATTAAAGCGGGTCTTCCAGAGATGGGTAGCGAGAGGAGGAAAGATGGCATTAGCCACAGCCGCCTTATAGTCCTCCGGAGTATTCGAGATGAGCAGTTCTACCAGCTTCGGCAGCTTCTTCGGCATCGGTGGAGGAGCAGGATAATCATCGTCTTCGTTACTTTGAACTCCGTTACTTTGAACATTGAGATTTGAACTTTGAACTGTATGATTACCCGCCAGGCGTTCTGGGGATTTGTAATCCCCGGCAAGCAAGCTCTTGGCAGCCTGTTCTGCGGTGGCGTTGATGCGGATCACATCACGTGAGAAAGGCTTCGAACTGTCACCATATTTCGCATAGAAATCATGGATAAGCTGGTGGCAGTCGGGTTCCAGATAATAGCTTGGCATCTTCTCTGCCACCACCTTCATCAGCTCCTCTTCGCTCATCACTCGTGATGCTCCGGCACTCATAATGGCGAGCAGGGAGGAATGTCTGGACCCCACGGTATCGATATTCATTCCCTTCAGTCCCGCAGATTCCTGGAATAGGTCGAAGGCTATCAGATTCTTCTCACTGGCAGAACCTGCTTCTGTGGCTGCCACTCTGCCAGCATTCTGAGCATTTCCAGCAGGGCTGAGATGAGAATCATCAATACGATTGCTATCACCAGGTTGGGCAGGCTGAATAGCAGAGCCAGAAGAAACAGCGTTATCGCCACTAGTGCCCGGAAGTCTATTGTCTTCACTTTGAACATTGAACTTTGAACATTGAACTTTATGATTACTTTGAACTTTGAGATTTGAACTTGGAACTTTATGATTACTATCGCTAGGTATTTGCCCCTGAAAGTCCCCCGCCAGGCGTTCCGGGGATTTGCAATCCCCGGCAAACAAGCTGTAGCGAGCCGTCCCCCTACCGTCAATCATCAGACCACGCTTCAGAAAAGCCTCTCTGCGGGCTTTCAGCTCCTCTGCGGGCAATACAGCATACCAGTCCTTGGAACGGTAGATCTCGGAGGCTTTATCCGTGATGAAGATGATTCTTTCGGGCGTGATGCAGCTCTTGTCATACGGGATTCCGGCAGCCTCACAATACGCCTTCTGCGTCTCCTCTATGGTCATCCCCATCGGCATGCGGATGTCGATATGCAGCTTCTTTCTGGCTGAATATTCCAGGTGCAGCAGCTTGCCCTTCCAGATGCTGTCGCTGCAGTTCAGCTCACGCGCCTTCTCCAGCGCCTGCTCCACATACTCCATATCGTCCACATCGATGGTGGTCTGGAAGAGGAAACTCTCTGGGTCCGCATCCTCGGCAGAACGGTGGTTGTTCCTGAATCTGTAGTAGTGGATGGCACGGATAGGCAACTGCTTCTTCAGCGCCTCTCTAGCCTTCTTCACCGCCGTCCCGTCGCCGTCATCAACACCAGATATCGGCTTCTCGCCACGTATCTGTTCTATCACGCCTTTCAGCCAGCTTTGGGCTGTCAGACTGTCGTAGACCGTCAGGGGCTGGGAAGAATTCAATCTTCCCATATTGCCCCTGCGAGCCGGATTCAATGCCATTACTTGTACTGTTCCCATGCCACTTCCTCCTTGAAATGCTTAGCCTTACCCTTGATTTCCAGCACTTCCTTGTAAAGATACTTCATAATGTCCGCCTTGTTCATGTCCTTAGAGAAGGAGAAGGAAGCGAACACACGCTGAGGGGATGTTCTCAGGGCGCCATGCGAGGTATGGATGATTTCGGTATATCTCTTCTCGCCCGTGATGGCATAAGGCTTGAAGTCGAGCTTGTCGCCGCATTCGCCTCCGCTGCATACCATTCTGCCCGGAATCACCTTAGCGTCCTCTGCAATGGTCTCCGTATCGTTCCAAGGGGCCTTGCGGATAGCCACGTTACCACACTCGTCAGTAATCACACTGGCATCTACTCTCTGGGCGTTCAAAAGCGCCTGTGTAGCAGCCTCAGCAGCTGCTGAAAAACTTTTCTTGCTCATATATATTGAAGTTTTAGAAAGATATGTTATTAACGAAGAACCTGGTCGTTGATTCTAAGTGTATTATCGGATAAGACGATGCTGTTGGGCTGGTTGATGGAGTTGTCTGCCAACACCTCTATCTCCTGCGCATCATACAGCACACAAACCTCTGGATGGGCAAGAACCCTCTTCACGAATCTTGTAATCCACTCGAAGCCCAATCTCTCGTCAGGATTGTTCAGATTCAGCAAATCAGCAATCAACTGTTCATCACAGAAGCTGTAATCCACGGTTACATCCTGTTTTCTCTTACGAGCCACCCCAATCTCCTCGCCATAAAAGAAAGGATTGTGGTTCTTCTTCTTATGAGGCTTCACCAAGATTTTGAAGCTCTTTACTTCACCTGTAGAGATTGCGATAGCCTTATAGAGTTTCTTAGGCTCCTTGTCAAAGATGAATCTCACATCGAGAATGCCGTAATAAGGAACCCCGTCCACTACCAGGACTCTGAGCGTTCCGTAATCCGGATGCTTGAAAACATACGGTTTCATATCATTTTTAACCATACTTATTTATATGTATTATCAAGTTGGAGCTGCGACCATTCGCCAAATCCCGTCCCCCGGAAGCGGTACCAATTTTCCATATACGGAAAAGCCCCGAAACCCAGACCATGTTGGTTCTGAATTCCGGGGCAAAGATACGGCGAAAATTTGGAACGAACCTAGTACGTACCCCGTACGGTCGTACTAGTACTACTTGCTAAAAATCCGCATTATTGTAAACATTCTTTGATTTCTTCATAAAATTCTGCTATAGAAGGCGAAGAAATGGCTTCATTATATCGTGTTCTCATCACAGAAGGCTTCATGTGCCAAAATTCCGAAAACACTTTCCATACATGATTTATATTCAATTTGCAGGCTATCTGATAAGCAAGATACGCCTTCTGACAGGCGGAGAGATTGAGAGGTTGGAAATTCTCATCTAAAATCTCCTTCTTATACAATTTCAAAAAGATTCGTGTAGCCTTCTCTCCAGTCAATTCTTTAGGTATCTGAGGTGCAAAAGGAAGGCCTAAAGGAACTTTTTGAGAATAATCAGGTTCATCACCTTTTTCATCCTCATCTACCACTTCAAAATCAGCATCATTGATTTCATCCTCCGATGAAGGTCGAGAGGACTTCTTCCCAGAAGGACAACCGAAGTTATTGTCACCAATATGGAATCCGCCACCAATGTTCAATTCTTTGATATCAATTGCAATCTTGATTGTCATAGCTCATTAGGTTTAAAAGGTTATGGGCACTTGTAGTCATCTCCAACGCAGAATTGTCGTTGAAAGAGACAACGATAACTACACTTAGACTGATTGCCCCCATCTTGGCAAGAGCAATCAAGGTTCTGAGAAAGAACCTTGTCATCATCTTTTTCATATACAAAATTTCATGAAAAAATGACCATTACTTACCTCACAAGTTAGTGGAGTTGGCCCCTGCGATTTTCACAAGGTGACGTTGCTATCGGGGACATAGAACGGCATAAAGCTCAGACATGCCCCCAAATACATAATGAATGTTTCATTGTTTTAAAGATTAGTATATGTTTATTAAACTCTTACCGCTCATAGCTGATATGAGACGGCATATTGTATTTATTTGATTCCTTGCGTTACGAATTTACGCAAATCAATCTTCTTCCTAATCAAGTCTTCTACATCATCAGCCGATTCACCATATATTTTATGGTATCTTTCTTTCATCTCAAAGAGTTTTTTCAGCCATAGCTCCCGTTCCTTAACATGCTTCTGGTAGTTCTCCACCGCCACAGTTTCCTGATGAAGATAATAACCTATAATATAGCAGAATTTGTTAAGTGTATTATGTGATACAGAGGGATTCATATTTCTCAGTTTTCTGACAGTAGGATTTGCAATATCAAACTCCATTTTCATCAATTTAAGAGGAGAGATATCATCAATGATCATCTGGTCAAGAAGTGGTCCCACCCTCTCGATCTTCTTCTTTCTCATATACCTGTCGGCGTATGATTTATCATATCTATTACCTCTTGCCATAGTCTATTATATTTTGAATACAAAGTTACACATTTTTTTCGATATTTGCAAGAGTCGTGAAAATATTTAATTTTCACAATGTATATATTTTTTTTAATGATTCTCAGAAAAGTATACAAAAAAAGGGAGAAAGTGCGCAATTAAGTGCATCACTTTCTCCCTTGCTTATTCTTCTCCTGTAATGAGATTTACATCTTTAATATATATGGTTTCATTTTCATACCGCCATGCTCAGAAACGTATGCTTTGATACTTTCCGTCTTTTCTTCTGTTGCTATATCCAAAATCTCAAACACCCAATATTGGTCCCCGGAAGGATGGAATCCCAAATTCTCAAGATATACAGCTGATACCAAACCTGGTTCTTTCTCCTTTAATATAAGCAGGATATAAGATTCTTTCTTATGTAAAAAGAGATAATGAGGGGCTTTCATACCTAGAGAAAACTGCATGGCTCCAGTTCTGATACCGGCCCTGACATAATACAGTTTGTTTTCCAAGGTCATACGAAGCTGTTTCTCATCACGATAGGTCGCAACAAGAACAGAGCACGTTTCATGATTATAATGTGAGAAAGCCTCTTTTACAGATAATGCTATAGCCCTACCTAATCTTGGCGGCACAGCATTTCCAACCATTTTATATCCATCGCATACATCATGATAAATAAAACGGAAACTATCGGGGAAGGTTTGGATTCTGGCACATTCCCGAACACTAAACCTTCGATATAAATGTTCGTAACCAGGACGGAAAATTTGCTTATCCCTAGATACATATACCATTTTTGGTGCCTGCGGATGCAATGGGCAGTTGCGGGCTTTCGCCTGCATTGTATAGGACACTTCATTCCATCCACGTACCCGATTTCTAGCCATATACCTATCATCAAATGGACCCATGTAAACATCATGATTCAACCATTTTTCATATTCCATATCCACCAATTCAGAAGTATATTTTCTTGGCTCTTCTGTTATTTCACCAATAGCCTGGCGCAAGGTAATAAAACAAGAGGTATCAGGTTTAGGGAATTGATATTTAACATCAATATCATTTCTTACACCTACTACAATTACACGAAAACGCTCCTGCGGTACATAATAATGCGCTGCATTCATCAACTGGTAATGCACTACATAGCCCGCATCTTTTAATTGACCAAGCATCTTCTTGAAAGTAGGAAAATGCTTATCGCTCAAGATGCCTTTCACGTTTTCTATCACGAAAAACTTGGGTTGCTTGGCTTGGATAAAATGAATGTAAGTCAAGAACATCCTGCCACGTTCATCATCCAAGCCCTGCTGCTTTCCACCCTCACTCCAAGACTGGCAAGGAGGTCCGCCTATAAAACCATCACATTCTGGAATTTCTTCCATAGTAAGTTCACGCATATCCTTTCTGCAAAGATACGTGTGCGGATGGTTTAGAAGATAAGTTTCAAATACTGCGGGGTCATTGTCGTTTGCCCAAATAACCTCAAAACCTGCTTGTTCAAAGCCTAAATCCAAGCCACCACATCCCGAAAAGAATGAAACTACTTTCATATTGCTACCTCCTATAAAAATGTTTTCCTACGCCTTTTTGCTCCTGACACCTCTAGATTCAAGCGTCCTCTTAATCTGTTTTGCCATGTGATAAGCCAGATTCACGGGCACGGCATTGCCTATCATCTTATACCCCATATTCACATCGGTATAGATAAACTTGAAATCATCGGGAAACGTCTGCACTCTCGCCACTTCTCTCACCGTCATACGGCGATAGAGATGCTCCTTACCTGGCACAAACTTCTGCAGATTCTTCTCTACCTTAATCATCTTCGGTGCCTGAGGATGGAGCTGGCACTGGCGACCGCTAGCCTGTACCGTAAATCCTGGTTCATCCCATGCTCTTACTCTGTTTCTCGACATGAAGATGGGTGAGAATGCACCTATAAAGTATTCGTGGTTTGGCACCTTGCATGCATCCCCATTGCTATGGTTTTTCTCCTTTGCCGGGATTGCAGAATCCTTCAAATCCCAGATAGCCTCACGAAGCGTTGGTCGATGACTCAGAGGCGTAGGATAAACAAACTCCTTGATGCCCAGATCTTTTCTGAAACCTACATAGAACACTCGGTCTCTGTCTTCAGGAACATCAAAATCGTTGGCATTCAACATCTGAAGATTCACATCATATCCAGCCTCATCGAAGAGAGCCAGGAAGTTCTTTACAGCCTCAGCATTGCGGGCAGCCAGCATTCCTGACACATTCTCTGCCACGAAGAAGAGCGGTTGTTTATCCTTCAATATGCGGATGTAATCATAAAAGAGCTGTCCTCGTGCATCATTGATACCCTTCAGCGAACCTGCCTCACTCCAAGACTGGCAAGGAGGACCACCGATGATACCATCAATATCATCCGGAAAATCCGAAGGCGACAGCTTCCGGATGTCTCCCTCGATAAGATGAACATCGGGGAAGTTGGCACGGAAAGTGGGGCAAATCTTGGAGTCAATTTCATTTGCAATTATTATCCTGAAACCAGCTATCCGGAAGCCTAAATCAAGACCTCCTGCTCCTGAAAACAAACTGATTAAATTCATAGCTATCCTTATGCCTTACCCATAATATCGTCTGAGGCACGGAACTCCTTCCCGTCCCTGCCATTAATCAGACTCCTTACATCAACATCCAACACTTTAGCTATCCTATCCAGAACATTGATGGTAGGATTCCCATTGATATATTTATAGCAAGCATCTCTAGTTACACCCAACAGTTGGCTCAATTCCTTCACAGATATACCTTTGCGCTTTAAAACTTCTTTAATCAGCAATTCCATAATTCGTTATTTTTAGATTGCAAAGATACATTCCGCGCAAATAATTCTGTAAAGAAAAAGGCCAATAAAGGCCAAAAGGAGGCCAAAGTTTGTTAATGTATAGCTATAACTATACAAATACCTGATAATCTTATAGTAATAAGTATACAACGGCATCTTACACGAATTCTAAAAACAAGGTTTTCAATAAGTCACAACATAAGAAAAGTTTACTTGATGTATAGTTATAGCTATACAAATAATAGGATTTTCTCTTGGCCATATCGACAAAAAACCTTATCTTTGCCTAGAAAAAAGATTCTGAATTATGCAAGATACAAACATTCAATATCAATTCTTTCCACGTTCCATAGGATTAATCGAACCCATGGAAGAAGTTATCAATGTATTTAAGAAAGCAGAAGATAAGATTTCGTCTTCTACAAACGACTTGAAGTCTGATGATGTTTTATCTATAGTTCGTCCGGAACTCGAAAAAATCGGTTATTGCGTAGAACAAAACAAGAAGGATGAGGGAAAAATAAAAGTACCTGTTCTTTTCGGATGCAACAACAGCATAGACAAACATTTTTATGCAGATGCCATTAGTGCAGACAGGAAAATTGTTATCGAGGTAGAAGCTGGCAGGGCCACTGAGAACCACCAATTCTTAAAGGATATTTTCGAAGCTTCTATGATGTTTAGCGTGGAATACTTAGTGATTGCAGTGAGAAATATTTATCGCAATCACAATGATTTTGAAAGAATCTATCCGTTCTTAGAAACAATGTATATTACAAATAGAATCAAATTGCCTTTGAAAGGAATTCTGCTTATTGGATACTAGCAAGAATTCGCGCGACATTAAATGTATGTACACATAGTTACCACACGCATCAATATTGAACTTTCGTATGCAAGTCCCACACGCCCTGAACCAACGGTCACCGGCCGAAGCGGAAAGGTAAAGGGCAGAAGCCCACTTGAAAAAGTCATTTTTACGAAACGTGCCATTGATTGTCAATAAGTTACAAAGACAAAAATATGATTCGGAACTTTTTCAAGTGGACTCAGTTCTTTATATCAGCCATTATCTTCTCCTTTAAAAAAATAACTACCCATACACCCTAAAATAGGGCGTATGGGTAGGATTAACGACATAGATTCAAACGATACAAGTCGCAATTACCCTCCAACAACCATTGCCATGACGTGTGATATAACCTCTTTCTACCAAACGTTTTACCAGTTTCTGAACAGCAGAAGTATTGATACCTAATGAAGTAGTTAGATCCACATAAGTAATATAAGGATCCTCCCTCATCATTCTTAGTATACGTGCCGTATTCTTACTCTTTGTTGTAATGATTTCTCCATCATACCACCAAACATCTTCATCCTTACGAGTTACAAAATCAATATTCGTCTGTATTTCCTTTGCAACTAATTTCTCAAAGTATCTCAAAAAACTGCCAATCTGTTTGATTGTGGCATGCGCACCAACCGATGGAACGGCACCTACTATGATGTCTGTTTGGTGCAGAGCCTCAAGATATTCCTGTTTCTTTCTGCTTCTTACAACAATCATAGGCCAGTTATGTCGGGAAAGGATATAGTTTACCATGAGTCGGGCTATTCTCCCATTACCATCCTCGAAAGGGTGAATCCGTATATAACGGTAATGAAAAAGAGCTGCTAGTTCTACAGGCGTCAACTCCCCCCTTTCTTCCTCTCCGTTGTACCAATCTACCAGGTCAGACATTAGGGCTGGCGTTTCTTCTGGCGAAGCATATTCAAATCGGTCGCCATAACGTGTAATAACGCTGTTAGGGCGTGTCTTATATTGTCCTGCATGGATTACAAAGCTTGTCTGCACTCCGTTGGGTAACGTTCGGTACTCTGTATAATCCTCACGAAGCAAAGTATGATGCAGGGTTCTGATGAAGTTTTGGGTCAGTGGCTCTTTCCTGTTTGACGCTTCTTCTTGCATCATTTTTACAGAAACCTCACTTGCTTTCATATCGTTGAAATCCTTTAAGTGACCTTCTCCGCTAACTTTGCCGAAAAGCAACAGAAGTTCTGTCTGACCATATGTCAATGTATTGCCTTCCAGATGGTTACTGTTGTAGTTATATTCAACAGTAAATCTTTTACTGAGCATTTTTTGTTCAGCTTCCGTGAGTGGTTGGAGAGATAACCATTTGTTGTATATTGCATCTAATGTCATTGCCAAATTTTAATAGTTTACTACTTATTATGGTGGTATGTTACCACCTTTGTCGGTGGTAAAGTATCAGATAAAATATCTCTGTATGGTTACATAAGATACTTATTTTCGGGGCAAAAATACTGCATTTATTTTAAAACACCAAATTTTGGGCAGAAAATTTCACTCCGACCTTCAATAAATCGATAAGTCGGCGCTCTGTGTCTGAAAAATCTGGCATAATCTTATCTATTTAGTTAATATTCAAAATGCAAAGTAAATGAATATTAGCCTAACAGACAAGTTTTCAGAGCATTTTTAGTTTTCTTTGGCCTTTAGCAGTACGCTACACGCTTTCGAAAGGCATCATAGAGGGCTTGATGTTGCTGTACAGATAGAAAACACGGAAAAGTTGTACATTTATAGTCGAAATCTTAGAAATAACATTCAACATATCTATATTTTTTGTATCTTTACCGGCAAAATACGGATAGGATTGTCCGCTAACTTAATAATGCATTGTATGAAGAAATATTTGATATTCCTTATATTCATAGGACTAAGTTCTTGTATTGATGCTCAGACAGTCAAAGAAACTGTTCGTGGCAAGTATAGCGAGAACCTAGGTACAGCAGAGACTACGATAAGAGGTGGCAAGAGTGTGACTGTATATAGAGACAAGTATGGGCAAATTACTGGAACATCAGAAAGTAAGACCCACTCTTTCGGCAAAACCACTACGGTTTACAAGGATAAGTATGGGCAAAAAACGGGCACCAGCACCAGTACAACAAGTCATGGATTGTTCTCTTCCAGAACGACTTCTACCACTTATCGTGATAAGTATGGCAAGAAAACAGGTTCTAGCATCACCAAACATTCTGGTAATACAGGTACCACCGTCTATAGAGATAAGTATGGGCAGGTTACTCGCAAGGGCACTGCTAAGGGCAGGTTGCCAAACAGAAGGTCCAATTATTCTTATGGATGGAGCAGTTCAAAGTCAAAAGGTAAATAATCAGAAAAAAGCTTCCCCCACGTTGCGCAGCCTCTTGAGGGTTTAAAGCTTTTGCCCTACAGGGGCGTGTGGGGATATGATGTACTCCTTACGGAAAGGTTACATCCAAACCCATCTCAATTTCAGTTATTTCAGTTATTTCAGTTTTCAGCGTGCCCCTATATGCTATATATGTGGTTACGGATTGTAAGTAAATTATATATCTTATATATTTATATATATATAAATATATAAGATACTACTATAAAGAGAAAGTACTAAGGCGCTGAAAACTGAAATAACTGAAATAACTGAAATTGAAATAATAAATCAGGGATCTTTCGGAATATCCAGATTCTCCTGATTTACAGTTTCTTTTCCACAACTCTATGTTTTCTGCTCCGCGACTCTATGTTTTTCTTCTCTCAAAACTATGACTTGTAATTATTAACCAACTTACAATTTGAAAGCTGCTGAAAATCGGCCCTTATCACAACCCGAAATTTGGTGGAATCAAAAAAAAGTCGTATCTTTGCACTGTGATTAGGAGAAGGCTGCCACCTCTCCTTCACACCATCAATCGGAAGATATAGGCGCCAATCGGAAGAAAGATGGAAACAATTAATAATTTACAATTTATAATTAACAATTAATCATTAACAAATTAAACACTAAAAAATTATGGGACAAGGAACATGTAAGTATCGTAAAGTAACGCGTACTCCACAGAGTGGAGAGAACGCTGGTAAGAAACTCTGGTATGCTACCGCAGTGAGCGACCGCGAGATGAGTTTTGAGGACTTCGTGACTCATATCTCTGAGCACAACTCGCCATACAGTCGTGGTACTATCCACGGTGTGCTGATGGACACTTTGGACTGTCTGAAGCACCTGATCCTCGACGGCAAGAGCGTGCGTATCTCCGACCTCGGTCTGTTCTCCATCGGCATGACTTCGCGTGGCGAGGTGAGCAAGGACAAGGTGTCAGCTGCAAGCGTGCAGGGCGTTCACCTGATTGTGAGAAATACGAAGTCGTGGAGCAATGCTGAGCTGAAGAAGCTCACCAAGATTGTTGCCTACGACGAGTATAACACCAGCGAGGACACCGGAGGAACCGGCAAGCCAGGCGGCGACTCCAACACCGGTGATACCACCCAGGGCGGTGGCGGAACTCAGGAAGGTGGCGGAACCCAGGAAGGAGGCGGCACCCAGGGAGGAGGTAGTGACGTAGGCCTCTAAAGCATAGCCCCTTCGGGGGCTTTGCTGAAGCAAGCCGAAAGAATTAATCACTAAAAAAATTAATCACTAATCACTAACAATTAATCACTAAAAAAAGATGAAAAAGGACACTTGGAAAACTATCATTCAGATTGCGATATCAATCTTGACTGCGATTGCCACCACTTTGGGTGTAACGAGCTGTATGCCGTAGGGCATAACTATCTATAAGAAACAGGAGGGGGATGAACCATCATTCCTTCCTGTTTTTTAGGCAAAGTGAGTAATTAAGAAAATAGTATAATATTCTATAAATTCTACATGAAAAGTTTGCAGATAACGGAATAAAAGTGTATTTTTGCGAAAGAAAAGTATTCACTTAAAAAAAGCAGTATAGTATGAAAAAGAAATTAGTTTTGACTGCAGCCGTTATCGCTGCATTGTCTGTTGTCTCTTGCAATGGCAAGAAGACAAATAATAAGGAGGCTGACCAGGATAGCCTCAGCTATGCAGAAAAAGATTCGCTCAATTCGAACGATGTGGTTCTCGATTCTATCGCAGGCACTTACGAAGGTACTCTCCCTGCTGCCGACTGCCCGGGAATCAAGACTGTATTGACGCTTAATGCCGACAGTACATACCAGTACTCAGCTGACTATCTGGAGCGCAAGGACGGTCACGACGAAGCAAGCGGCATCTTCAAGGTTCTGGCAAACAACGTGGTAGAAATCACCCGCCCATCAAGCGGCGAGACAACCTACTTCAAGGTGAAGGATGCCAACAGTCTCATCATGACCGACTCTCTCGGTACTGAGCCAGAAGGCGCCATGGCTAAGCACTATGTGCTGACCAAGAAGAAGTAAGCTATTCACATCTAAAAAAAAGCACCCATCTCATACTCAGAAAGCATCTTTTCTGCTTCCGGAATACGAGATGGGTGCTTTGCGTATCAATTCAAGCAAATAAAATAGTTAAACCTTGTTATTTCCCTATTCTATTGTGGCAGTTGGCGCATTTTCGTTGTGGCAGTTGGCGCATTTTCGTTGTGGCAGTTGGCGGAAATGCAAAATTACAAAAACGACGAGAGCGAAGGGTATTTTTCGGGAAATCAGGTGTACTTTTCGAGAAATCAAAAGTTATATTCTACATTCCAACATATTACAAACCCATTACATTCTCATCTTTCACGTTAAATACAATTAAGTTTTGCCCCCGAACTATCGCTATTCCAGATATTTTTCCTAATTTTGCGTCCACGTTTCTAACGGATGAAATGAATATGAAGATTCAACTATAAAATTAGGTATTATATAAAATAGACAAGGAAAAAAGAAAAATGGAACATGTTTTTACTGAATCGATGTTTTTGGTGGGCTTCGTGATATTCATCGCCGCCATACTCGTATTAGACATGCTGGTCATCGACCGAAAGGCGCATGTGGTTTCCATCAAGGAAGCCGGCTCCTGGACGGCTGTATGGATTATTCTCGCTCTCGCCTTCGCCGTATTCATCTACTTTCATGGCGACATGGTGCACGGCATAGAGAACTTCGACGACCTGAAGCTGATAGCCTCGCGCTATGCTTCTCATCTCAAACTGGATCCGAACGACTACGAGGCGAGCTTGCAGCAATATCGCCACTACATGACTATCTCTTACATCTCGGGTTACCTGATAGAGAAAACGCTCTCGGTAGATAATCTCTTCGTGATGATGATGATCTTCACTTCGTTCGGAGTGGACAAGAAAGATTACCAGCACGTATTGAACTGGGGAATCCTGGGCGCCATCGTGCTTCGCTTCGTCTTCATCTTTGCTGGTGCAGCCCTCATCAGCCGATTTGCCTGGATATTGCTCATATTCGGAGGATTCCTGGTTTACAGCGGTGCCAAGATGTTCTTGAACAGGAACAAGAAGGAAGAGATCAACGCCCTCGACCATCCGGTGGTGAAGTTCATGCAGCGACGCCTGCATCTGGGTCCTCTGGTAATGACGGTAGTGTTCATCGAGTTCTGCGATCTGATTTTCGCCTTCGACAGTATCCCTGCCGTATTCTCGGTTTCGCTCGACCCGTTCGTGGTGTTCTTCTCCAACATCTTCGCTATCCTGGGCTTGCGTGCCCTCTTCTTCCTGCTGGCAGCGATAGCCGATAAGTTCCGCTATCTGAAGGTGGGTGTGAGCGTGCTGCTGGTGTTCATCGGTGTGAAGATGCTCATCCACGATTTCTTCGAGATTGATGCAGTAAGTTCGCTGGTATTCATCATCCTCGTACTGCTCGTCAGCATCGGAGCTTCGGTGGTGATTCCACAGAAAAAGGAAGCTTTGGAAAATGCGAAATAAGACTCAGAAACATAAAGTTATCTTTTAGAAAATAAAAAAGTTCTGTCTGCAAATACAATGATGCAAACAGAACTTTTTGTTTATTAAATTAATCTTCCTAATACCTCCTCAACGGTCTATACTTTATGGTGTAAATCCGGTTGAAATAATCCTTCCATTCATTCGGCTCCTTGTCATCATCCCGAACTATCCGGATGCCATAAAACCTGGTGCCCGTTTCCTTATACTCCTTGAACCTCGCCAACATCTGCTGCGGCGGATTCGGAATCAGGAAATCCGTAATCCAAAGCACATCGGCATTCACATAATGCAGACCATCGTTATCCAGCAAATCAAACATCTGGTTCATCATCTTCTTTGCCGAAGTTCCACCGCCTATAAAAGGCAGATGGGTTGTTGTAGGCTGGCGCCTGATACCACGCCCCGTATGAGCCTGACCATCAGAAGACAAACCAGCAGAATTTTCGGGAGATTCTGAAGTTCCGGGAATTCCGGAAGATTCATGAGCTTCCATAACCGTGATTCCTATTCTCTTCAACCGCTCCGCCTTCCGCTTCGCCATCAAATCAATGGCACGGGTGCTCACGGAGAAATCTATCAGAAAGCAATCCCGCTCCAAATCCTCTGCCGTTTCTTCCAATAGGGAAATCAGCGTAGAAGAAATCCTTTCTGGAGTGCCATACATACTCGCCGAAGTATCCAGACAAACTATCATCGGACCCTTACGGGAAGCATGGGTAAAGCCGAGTTTTCGGGAAGGCTTCGACATTTCGCTCTTATAACGGAAAGTCTGGAGCCTGCGGGTTCGATACTTATAGATAAAAAGCCCCTCCATATCCTCATCGCTGTATTGCGCCAACTCCAGCGGAAGAAGCGAGTTGAGATCATCGCCCACGGTAATGCCCTCGATGTCGCTTCCAGCGGAATGCTCCATCTTCATCTCCACCCCCGAAGCGATGGTGAGCCTATCTTTGCCGTTGGCATCTGCCACACGACCCATCTTCGCCACAATCTCCTTGATTTCCGGATATTGATCCTGAATCTTCACCTGGTTCAGGCGGCGTTCAAACTCCGTTTCCGTCCATCCGTTCGTCATCAGTTCCCAGGCTTGCACGGCTCGCTGCTCCGAAACGCCCTTCGTCTTCATGTTGCGGGTTATCTGGTCCATCATGCGAACCAATCCCGTTTCGAAGTTATTCTGACGGAGAGAGAGAAAGTCCTTCAGCTTGCTGAGCACCTGATGGTCGATGCACACTTTCCAGTCTCTTACCAGTCGCTCCCAGTTTTCGGGTTTCGAAGCTCCATCGCCAGCCATCAGTTTCAGGAAGAAAGACTTATCGAATCCATCCTCCTGGTGTTCCTGCTCCAACTGGTCGATGAGCGGAAGCCACACCTGCTCATCCATTCTCTTAAAGGGAGTCCAGTCGAGCACATCATCAGCCCGATGACTTTCCGTCCAGGCACGCTGGCGCTGGAATCGCATGTGATGAACGCATTCCACGATGAACTTTCCCACACAATCATAGAATACCTTGCTCTTGATTTTGCTGTTCACCACCTGGCGCACGAATTTCTGCACCTCTTCACCAGTTTCCGGAATCGTCACTTTCAGGGTAAATAGATGAATCAGATAATCCTTCAGCGGGTCTTCCTTCAAATTCCAAGGCATGGCTGTGCCTGTCGGATCAGGAATCTTCACCTGCCCCGACTTGCAGAAGTCGTCCAGCATCTTCAGATAATACTGCGCCTCCGCCAAATCCTTGTTATTCTGGTATTTCATCTTATCCAATATTTTTACCAAATTGGTAAAAAGCTTCTTATATATTATAGGAAGACTAAGCCTTCTCTTTCTCCATCAGATATTCTGCGAAGATTCTTGCAGCACTCTCCACTTTGGCAGCGCAAGGACGAGACTTGTAGTATTCTGCCGTTCTTGCCGAAGCCACATAGCTGGATTGCGCCTTCTCATGGCCCTTCAAGCCCAGAATCTCGGCACAGATGATGCTGCCGTTCTGCTCCTTCGATTTAGCAAGCAAATCCTGCACCACCTTATAGCATGCCGACTTGCCCTCACGGTCATCCCCCTCGGTCTGTCCACAATCCAAGCCAACGAGCACCACGATGCCCGAAACGGCACCGCACATCATTCTCATTCTGCCTACTCCACCACCGAAGCCGGCACCAATGCGCTTCGCCATCTCATCATCAAGACCATATAAATCGGCAAAAGCAGCCACCACCGACTGGCAACAGCCATAGCCCTGCATAAAGTTCTCCACCGCCTGGTGAACACGCGCCTCCAATTCTGGAGTCAATATTTTCTGTTCGTTCATAATGTTTTGAATCTTCAGTATATAATTAATGTATAAGTAATAGAAGGCGAATAAAACTCATAGAGTTTCATCGTATTATACCTCATAGAGCTTCATCGTATTATGCCTCGTAAAGTTTCATCGTATCCTGTCGGGTAAACGCCAACTCCTTATAGAAATCACGGAGATAGACCGAAATTTCAGTCTTATCATCCGAAGACACGAAGAGATTCTCGCCCAACTGCCTTTCCAGCGAAGTCAAGCCATCCGAAAGGGTTTCGATTTCCCCCTCGTAATCTCTGCCATCCTCAGGATTCCTGCGAACACGGTGATACTTAATATCTTCGGCAAGCGCATTCTTCATCTCCACGAGTTTTTCTGCGAAAGGAGAAAAGAGTGCACGGATTACGATGCTTCGGATAGCGTCACGCTCCTCAGGTTCCTGCCACAGACAATGGTAGATAGGAAGCAGATCACAAATATCCACCTCTTCTCTATCCTGCATAAAGGCAGAAGTGCGAAGCAGACGGACGATATTTTTCCATCGGCGGTCGCTCACGTAGATGTTTCTGCGCTCAGCAGCCTCATCCACATTCACGGCTCTCAGAGATTTACGGATGGCGGAAATTGCATCAAGCACCTCCTCCTTCACGCCAATCTTACAGATTTTCTCCACCCATTCAGCATACTCCTCAGCAGTAATCTTCAAATCAGAAAAATCCGTAGAATCAGAGAAATCTGCGGAATCTGTAAAACCACATTTCCCCATAGAACCAGAAGAATCTGTGGAATCTGTGAAATCTGTGGGACCTAAGAAATCCGTGGGAGCCTCCAGCAGCATTGCCCGGAAATTCTTCTCCAGCTTAATCGGTCTACTCTCTATTCTGATGACGAATCGGTCCCAAAGCGCCTCCAGTCCTTCTCCCTTTGCCGGCAGCTCATTACTAGCCGCCACAAGAAGTTTCAGAGGAAGATGCATCTCGCGATTGCCATTTCTAAAGATTTTCTCATTAATCACCGTGAGGAGCGTGTTCTGGATAGCAGGTCCCGCCTTCCAGATTTCATCCAGAAAAACCACATCGGCAGTAGGCAGATATCCCTCCACCGCACGCTCGTAAGTATCCGATGTCATCAGTTTCTGAATACTCACCGGACCGAAGATTTCATCTGGCGTAGAGAATCGTGACATCAGATACTCAAAACTCTGAGCATCCCTGAACGCCGTCTTCAACTGTCGTGCCACCATACTCTTCGCCACCCCCGGAGGTCCCAGCAGGATGATACTCTCGCCTGCCAAAGCAGCCAGGAGCGAGAGCGATATCTCCGTCTCCTTCTCATAAATGCCCCGGTTCATCTCACCGAGTAATTGTTTGAATCTTTCAAGCATATCTTTACTTTCTGATCAGAATCGTATAAAGACGAAAAGAAGTTAAGAGATAAAATTCATTATCCCTTAACTTCCTCATATTCTTTTATATAAATAAGGTATGGCTTACTTTACGTTGCCAACCTTAATCAAATACTCAGCAATCTGAACAGCGTTCAGGGCAGCACCCTTACGAATCTGGTCGCCGGTCAACCACAATGTGTTACTATTGTCATCAGCCAGATCCTTGCGGATACGACCTACGTAAACATCGTCCTTACCGGCGCTCTCCAATGGCATTGGATAAACGTAGTTCTGTGCGTCATCCTTAACGGTTACGCCTGGAGCAGCCTCCAAAGCCTTGCGGATGTCCTCTACAGCCAAAGGCTTCTCTGTCTCGAACCAAACACTCTCTGAGTGAGAACGAAGTGAAGAAACGCGAACGCAGGTAGCACTGGTGCGAACATCAGAATGCATGATCTTGCGGGTCTCGTTATACATCTTCATCTCCTCCTTGGTGTAATCGTTAGGAG
>ERZ791902.219-NODE-219-length-48801-cov-168.840048_pt1 | contig 48801 bp, 45 predicted proteins | sample MGYA00510149_ERZ791902 | MGnify/ENA primary metagenome ERZ791902 (study PRJEB30046, sample SAMN00792060) | human gut metagenome | study: EMG produced TPA metagenomics assembly of the A metagenome-wide association study of gut microbiota in type 2...
CATACTGACCGCTATCGCTACTACGCTCGGAGTAACGAGCTGCATGGGATAAAAAACAAAACGACCGCTCACCTCAATATGAGGAGAGCGGTCGTTTTGTTTTCTACCTAAAATCCGGTCATGAAGGGTCAAAGTCATTAAGGGTCATTATCATTTTCAAACCCCTAAAGTTCGGTCATTTCCGGTCATGGTCATTTCCGGTCATTATAATTTTCTTTTTAATCCGATTATAAGGATATTTGCCTAACTTAGGTGTTTCACCTTTTTCTAAACTTATATGCAATAATAATCTTGCAGATTGCTTATTATTCAATTGAATATCATTCCATATCGCGTCTTTTTTGTATAACTTTAAGAATTCATCTATTATTGTGGATGAAAGAATCTGATTGTCAAGTTCACACCCGGGAATCATGAAAATAAACTCGTAATGAAGGATATGTAAATCTGCACATAAATAAGGTAAGGGATCCTCATTTTTCTTTCTAAAATACATATTAATGAATGGATGAACGACAGGTTCTTTATGGATTGTTTCTTTAATATTTGGCAGTGTAATTACGCAATCTTTGTTAATCCAATCAATTGTTTTCTTGAAATGTTTCAACTCAGAAGTAGGCAGCATTCCTATTACAAACTTAACTATAGCACGATAAACATCTGAGAAATCAATACTACCAACATCCAAAACAAGACCAGTCTTATCTCTTATTACCGATGCTTTTGTATAATCTATTAGTTTGAATTCAACGTCATTTGTATCTGGATTTACACTCAATTCAAAGGAGTCTGTTTTGATTTTATAGGATTTAAAACCTTCAAACTGACTTGATATAACCCTTGAGAAAGAAATATATTTAAGAAACTCTTGTTCTATAGTTGCTCCAAATTTTTTATTACATTCATCACATTCGTCATTTGTGAAATAAGCTATATTGCCCAGACAATTAGAAATAGTATGTGCATCAGTTTTAAAAGTTGCATTATCAGACATTGAACATCCACAATATCTACATGTCCTCAACTCACGTTTTTGCTCGCCAAAGCGTACTATTTTATTGTATGGATAATTCAATAAACGATAATGTTCAAATAAAGCAGAATAATTGTTCAGAAAATCTTTCAATTGTTCTTTTGTGGAAGTGCCACTTTCCAACTCCTTCATTTCCAACATCAATTTCTTCGTTTCAATTGCGTCAATAGAACAATTCAGTAATACTCCTAAACATTTTCCTTCTTCCATTTTTGAAACCAAAGCGATAACAGATTGCAATTCTGGAATCGTTTTTGATGCATCTTTGATGAACTTTATAAAAACTTCTTTCCATCGTTCTATAATTTGAAACACAAATATTCCTTCTGGAGACTTATCACCATTACCTACCAATCGATTTAATTTAGTTACAAATTCCGTTTTAAATATATCTTCAATACTAAGTTTGGAAGATTGCAAAGCAATGTATGCCCCCTTATCCTCTTCACTTGTAAAGAAATTAATAATGTAAGTTACCATACAATAAAGTATTTAATATTTATCTTATATTAACAGTTTAACAACTTGTAGGTTAATGTCATTTTCAACCATCTACCTGAGGTGAACATATGAACATTTACAGATTACACAAAAAGATTCTAGATGTTGTATATTACTGATTCCGGAAATAGCAAAGCCATCCCCTTCTTCTTGATTTTGAAAGAATAAGTATCGCCATGTCCACTTGGACGACAAAGCAGCAAATCAACAGTTATTATGTTCTGTTCAAGAAGCACATCAAACTGACCAACATTCGGATTCTTTGTATGCTCTATCTGCTTATAGCGAAAGTATTCCTTACCATTGTTTAACTCGTTTTCTACTTCAATCCAGAATGTTTCATGATGTTTTATTTGTAAACGTTGGTGTAACTTTACTAACCTCCAAGCTGCAATATCTTCAACTTTTCTTCTCTCAGCTTGTAATTCAAGAAGTTCGTCTACATGGTTGACATTCAAGAACATCATTTGACTGTTTGGTGGAGCGCATTGAACAGTGTTTTGGTAAGTTTTGAAACCGTTTTCATTGCGGTAACCGTATTTCTCGACAATTTCTCGTCCAGATTTCAATTTACTAATTCCCCAATCTGGGGTTTGGGTAAATAGTACATTTTTCTTGCTGCTTCTTTTATCCCTATGACTCTTCAATTCTATTCCCTTGTAATCAGGAGTCTTGTCACTATTCATACTGATTCCAAGGAAAGACTCTATAGTTCTGCCAATTCCAGTGTCAGCCGTTACTTCTGATTCAAACCACTGATCTTTAACAGCACGGAAACGCCCAAGAAGTTCCTCTGAAACAGAGTTTCCCTCTTTGTTAATTTCTTTCAAAATCTCCTGCATAGGCGTAATGAGAACTGAATCGTAGCATTTCTCTATATCTATATGAGATATATTGATACTATACAAAGTTTGTTCATGCCAAAACAAAACATGAATGTCATTACCGTCTGTATGTGCACCCAATCCATATATCCACATTCGAGGGTCTCCTTTCTTTGTGTTTGGACGATAAAAGGATGCTTTCGTGAAAAATTGTGTTGCATCGGTAAGAATGCAAGCTTGTTTTATTTGCTTATGTTCTTGACCTTGAAGTTGTTCCTCATAGTTATGAATACCATTTTCAAGAAAATAGGCTCGCATAGGAGCTGTTGAGTCAAGAATACCCTTACCTAAGCCAGTAGGGGTAATCTCAACTTGTGTAAACTTCACATTGTGGTTTACAAGAAATTTTAAATTCTTCTGCTCAAAAGCAGTAAATGGACGCATATTAACCATATGAAAACCTTTTACTTTATATGTTTCAACAATGTATTGGCAATTGCCCTTGCCATTAGCGGTGGGACAGCATTACCTACAAGTGTGTATTGAGGTATCTCTTTTTGGCGATTGTTACCACCTGTCTGACGTTTACCTTGGAACACAAACGAATCGTCAAAACTCTGGAGGCGAGCCATTTCACGAACAGTCATAGGACGATACGCAGAATAATGAATAAAGTCATCTGGCATTGTACATACTGTAGGACTTTGTCCAAGAGGATTCAAAACTACATAGTTTCGTTTCTGAGAATCCAATCCCTTTTCTTTCAGTTCAACCTTTGCCTCATCATAATCACCATGTGCAGCAATAATGCGCAGTCGTTCACGAACTTTTTCATTCTGCAGACTTGTTTGGTGATTGAACAAATCCATATGCAGATATTTCTGCGGTTTATCCAACTCATCCATATTCATCACATAGAACGGTTCCTTATCAAACGTAAAGCGATGTCCCAAACGACCAATTTTTGACCATTCAGAAAACAAAAGTCCATGTTCATCTGGCTCACCCTGAATAGCTCTTTGAATTTTTGTATCTTCAAATTTCGGGTTCAACTTTGGCTTCTTATACGAAGTTACTGTTTCACCATTTCCTATCATATCCAAATCCCAAAGAGCTTCATAAACTTTCACTTTCTCGTCATCACTGACGGTGGCTGGAATCTCTTTAATAACCTCTTGGTCATTTCGGCAACCAATAAACACGACTCGCTCACGATTTTGAGGAACACCATAGTTTGAAGACAAAAGAACAAATGGCTCTTCTATATTGTAAAGACGAATCTCCTTCATCATCTCATTTAGATGATTGAGAAGGTCTGTTTTACCTTTGAGTTGCTCTTGAATATATTCTATACACTCATCAAATGTAGATGTCAATATTTCCAAAGACTTTTTCAAGGACTGAGCTTCATCCATACAATCACCCATATTTGCCACTTTATCAACAGCATCTAAAGTCTTTTCTAGAATCTGCTCATCTGATATAGTTTCAATTATAGCATTGTAACCATCCATAAAAGTGTCATTGTCAATGTGTGCACTGGTTTTTAACTGAATGACCTGTTTACGGATAGAATCTCTTTGCTGTTTCATTTTTAACAACAAAAGTCCATGACGAATAGTATTTACACTTTCGTCACTCTTGCTAACGCTATATGGTAAATGCTTGGTCACATCCTTTAATTGTTGCTCAAGATTCTCAAAGAAAATCTCATTCTGCTTATCCCAATTGTCTGTGGACGTTTCCATACAAAGCCTAATATATAAGGCATAGTATAAGGATGCAGGCATCTGTGGTTTCAACACATCTTCCAAGAAAGCATAGAGCTGATTCATTTTCGCATCATCAACGATTGATCTGATTTCACGAAGAATTCTCTCTTTTATTCGTCCTTCATCCTTTGTTAATATTCCCTTTACATTCTCCATTACAAAGTATTTAGGGCGTAAAGCTTTAATTACCTTTAGGTAATGGAAGAACAGGTCATCACGCTTATCTAGTTTCTTTCTGCGACCTGCAAGACTAAACGACTGGCAACTCGGACCACCAGTTACAACATCGATTTCTTGATTGCCAATTTCTTTGAGAAGATTAGGTAAAAAAGAATCTTCCATAATGTCTTGACACATGAACTTAGTATCAAGACCTAGCATCTTATTGTAACGTACACGATGTGTGAGTTCACAATTCTCGTTTATATCGCTTGCTAAACGAAAATTGTAATACTTGTCATCCGTATAGGCTTGCATGAAGCCCTCACTGAAGCCACCAGCCCCAGCAAACAAATCAAGATATGTAATGCCCTTTCGGGTTGAAATAAACTCTTTCTTTTCAGACATAGTTATGTTTTACTATTTTTTAATTCTATTGTTCAGCTCTTACCAATTCAATACCGAACTTTCTTATGTGGTTCAAGAACGCGCTGAAAAGCCCAAAAGCTCCTATCCCTGAATATAGGGTGACTTGTTTGCGTCCGTATTTACCCAGGGTGCAACCCTGGGCTAGGAGCTTCTGCCCTTTCAGGGCGAGAGGGGGTAGCCGGTAATGAAGGGTCAAAGTCATGAAGGGTCATTATCATTTTCAAACCCCTAAAGAGCGGTCATTTCCGGTCATGGTCATTTTCGGTCATTATCATTTTTAAACCGGTGTATCGGTGGCTGAATCCTTGAAGAGGTCATCGGCTGATGGAATCTCATCTTCATCAAACCACTTCTTCAGCTTGTCCTGAGCCTTTGCCTTCACATCATCTGAAACCTCACCCCAAACTTTCTTGAGCACAAACAGCAATACGGCCAGGTCATCGCCCAAACCGGCAATAGGTATGGCGTCTGGAATCACATCGAGCGGACTGATGAGATAACCCAAGGCTCCTACAATCAGAGCCTTGTCCTTCAGCGAAACCTTGTCACTCTCTAACGTATAATAGAGAATGAGCGCTGTATAAACCATCTTGGCACCGGCACGTTTGGCAACATGCGAAATCTTCTCGACAAATGCACGCTGGGTGAACTTGTCCTTATAGTCCATAAAGTCTGGTAATGTCATACTACTTACAGTTTATAGTTTATTATTTATAGTTTACAGTTACGACCGCTTCTCGTAGAAGAGGACTGCCTTGATGAAGGTCTCCATCTTAGGCTCCTTATGATGGTTCACGCGATAGGCGATGATCATCTGGAGAAGTGCCTTGACAAAACACGCCAGCAGCAGACCGATGATGACGGCTATGACCGTGGCGAGCATCTTGCCGTTGTCGTAGACGGGTGACTTATCCGGGAAACAGGACAGCACCAGTACGGGGAGGACGGTGATGAAACCGCCGATGGTGAGCTGGCTGCGCTTGGAACCGCCCATGTCGAGTATTGCCTGCTTATCGAAAAGATAATCATCCAGCTCCATACGGGTAATGCCGTAGTTCTCAAACTTCGGGAAATCGGGCTCATTGCCATACTTCGCTATCTTGCCCGTTACCTTATGTTCGAAATCATCTAATATCTGCTTTTCCGGTTCTCTGAGTTTCATAATCTTGCTAGTTTTTAAAATCGTTTAAAAATGAATGCATCTTATACCTTATTATATATAAAGGCTGCGATGCTGAAAAAAAAAGAAAAGCAGTGCCCCTGTAAGCCGAGTTCTGTGTTCCTATATCAGATATGCTGTTATGCTGTGTTCATACCAGACATAAGAATGTCTGTCATTTATCTAGTCCCAAAGTCACCCTTGGGCTCAAGCACTCTACCCTCCACAGCAGCCCTAAGGCTATCGGACGAGCCGCCCTCAATCTGCGGTATACATGAGCTTACAGCTCCCAGATGGCACAGCCTGGCGATCACCCGCCAGCTGGTGGTCTCTTACACCACCTTCTCACCCTTACTCTCACCACCCCAGACTGGACAAACGGGATAAGTGAAAGCGGTTATTTTCTTCTACCGACACCTACTGTCACCAATAGCTTCTAGTTTCGGAAGTGGGATGCTCTATGCTGCCCGGACTTTCCTCTCGCACCTGAAAGATGCCAGCGACAGACCGGAGCACTGCTTTCGACATGCAAAAGTACAAAAAACTTTTGATACTATCGCACGATTCCCCACTTTTTTATGCATCATTAGTTATTCGCAAGGCTATTTTTCACTCTTTTTTCCGGTTAAACCGAGTTTCTAAGTCCCTATCGTTTAACAGATATTTATTAATCAGCAGAAGATAGTTACGTATACAAAACTAAGATTTTCATGCTTACATTCAAATATTTGTGAATTTAGGGCATTTCTTGTTTAATAGCCGTTAAAGTGTTAATTTAAAATGTTAAAACGGAATAAATTTATGCTGAGAATGAAGCGTATCTCAAAAAATGACCCTATATTTGCAACCGGAAAACAGCGCGGTGCATGACAAGCTGACTTTTGGCATGATATTAGCTGCTGCAGTTCCAAGGAAAAGAAAAGTAAACAATAAAAAAAATAAGAGACATGAAAAAATTAAGTAATTATGTTGTGGCTGTGCTCTGCGTTGGTTCGCTCGCATTTTCAGCCGGTGCTTTCATGAAAGTAAATGCTACACCTGCAGCTACCGCTGCGCCAGCAGGTCAGCCTGTAGACTTAACCTATGCTGCCGAGAAGGCGCTGCCTGCAGTAGTACATATTAAATACGTACAGAACTCGAAGGTGAAGACGGTAGATGTGCAGGACGACCCATTCGGAGGATTCTTCGACCCGTTCGGCTTCTTCGGCAACCCGGGACAGGGCAACGGAGGCACACGCAAGCAGAAAGTGCAGACTCCGAAGAGAGAGGCTACAGGTTCGGGCGTCATCATCAGTCAGGACGGTTACATCGTTACCAACAACCACGTGGTAGAAGGTGCTGACGAGCTGACCGTAACACTGAACGACAACCGCGAATTCTCTGCACGCATCATCGGAACCGACAAGACTACCGACCTCGCCCTCATCAAGGTAGACGGCAAGAACCTGCCTACCCTGCCTATCGCCGACAGCGACAAGGTGAAGGTGGGTGAATGGGTTATCGCCGTGGGCAACCCATTCGGACTGAACAATACGGTTACAGCCGGCATTATCTCTGCCAAGGCACGTTCACTCGGTGCCAACGGTGTAGAGAGCTTCATCCAGACCGATGCTGCCATCAACGCAGGTAACTCGGGCGGTGCACTCGTCAACACCCAGGGCGAACTGGTAGGCATCAACGCCATGCTCTATTCTCAGACCGGTTCTTACTCCGGCTACGGTTTCGCCATCCCTACCTCTATCATGAACAAGGTGGTAGACGACCTGAAGAAATACGGCAGCGTACAGCGCGTGATGCTGAGCATACAGGGAAGCGATGTGCTGAACTATATCAACGCCCAGAAGGAGAACGGCAAGGAAGTGAACCTGGGAACCAACGAGGGTGTTTACATTGCCAAGGTAGATGAAGACGGCAACGGTGCTGAGGCAGGACTGAAGGAAGGTGACGTGATTACCAAGGTTGACGGCAAGAAGGTGACCAAGATGGCTGAGCTGCAGGAAATCCTGAACGGCAAGCGCCCTGGCGACAAAATGAGCATCACCTACCTGCGCAACAAGAAGGCAAGCACCAAGACCATCACGCTGAAGAATGCCCAGGGTAATACTTCGGTTATCAAGAGTGCAGACCTCGACGTGCTCGGCGGCAGCTTCCGCCCTATTACTGAGAGCCAGAAGAACCAGCTCAACATCAAGTATGGTGTAGAGGTGATGAAGGTCAACAACGGCGCCCTGAAGGATGGTGGCATTTCACGCGGTTTCATCATCCAGCGCATCAACGACAACAACATCACATCGCTCGATGACCTGCAGAAGGCTGTAAAGAGCGCTTCTACCAGCAAGGACCCAGTGCTCTACATCCAGGGTATATGGCCAACAGGCAAGAAGGCTTACTTCGCTGTTCCGCTGCAGAAAGACTAAGGGTAAGCGTTTGAAGAGAAACGTCTCATGATTGAGTAGTGAAAAGGCTTTTTTACTGCCAAAAAACTCAAGAAACAGACAAAAATCAATAAAATAGTAGGTATTTCTGAAAAATATCTACTATTTTTTTTGGTATTTAAACAAAAAAGTGTATTTTTGCAACTACTTAAAATTTGATGCCAGCATGAGACAATTAAAAATTACTCAGTCAATTACGAATCGCGCAAGCGCATCGTTGGAAAAATATCTTCAAGATATTGCTCATGAGGAGCTGCTCTCTACAGATGAAGAGGTGGAGCTCGCTCAGCGTATAAGAAAAGGTGACCGTAGGGCATTGGAGAGATTAACAAAAGCCAATCTCCGTTTCGTGGTGTCTGTTGCCAAACAGTACCAGAACCAGGGGCTCAGCTTGCCTGATCTTATCAACGAAGGAAACGTGGGGCTTATCAAAGCCGCACAGAAGTTTGATGAAACCCGAGGCTTTAAGTTCATCTCTTACGCCGTATGGTGGATTCGCCAGAGCATTCTGCAGGCCATAGCCGAGCAGAGCAGAATTGTGCGCCTTCCGCTCAACCAGGTGGGAAGCGTTAACAAGCTTAACAGAGAGATGAGTAAGTTCGAACAGGAATTTGAACGCAAACCGAGTGTAGACGAAATGGTTGACCGCGTAGACTTGCCGGAAGACAAGATTCAGGACGCCATGAAGGCTACGTCAACAAGCCGCCACCTGAGCGTGGATGCTCCTTTTTCTGACGATGAAGAAGGCAGCATGCTCGACCTGCTGGCCAATTCGGATGATCCGACCGACAATGAACTGCTGACAGAGTCGCTGAGAGTTGAAATAGAAAGACTGCTCGGCACGCTGCCGGACAAAGACCAGAAAATCATTGCTGCCTTCTATGGCATAGGAACACCGGAACTGACGCTCGAAGAAATCGGAACCAAGTATCATCTCACCAGGGAAAGAGTACGCCAGATCAAGGAAAAAACGATAAGGCGACTCCGGAACAAAACGACAGATAAACTGCTGAAGTCCTATCTGGGATAAGGAAAGATCCTGCATGACTGATGGGGCAGACAGCACAAAACAAAATAAGACAGAAAAAGAAATGAAAATTACAAAAATTGCATTAGCATCTATTGCATTAGCATGTTTCAGCTCGCTCTCTGCATCAGCCAAGAACGAAGTTAAGACTGCATACATCTTTGGATTTGCCTCGTCGTTTAATGACTCTACAGTCTATTTCACAGACGTTCAGAAGGTTGATTCTGCCTATTTCACCCGCAAGAACAAGTTTCTGATAAGCCGCGAGAACTATTCATACCAGTTGCGCGACTATCTGGAGCAGAAAGGTGCCGGCAACCGCACGTGTATCGTGATGTTTGACTTCAACCAGAAGAAGGCTGAAAAGAAATGGAACAAGCTCTATGCAAGATACATTCAGAAGCCAAAGGCTAAGAAGGCAAAGAACGGACAGCAGATGAACGATGCGCCTAGCCCTTATCAGGTAAAGACCATCAACTCTACAGATTTTCATTTTTCATCTGTTCAGCCAAACGATGAAGAGGTTGAAGAGGTAAAAGTGAAGAAGGCTAAAAAAGCCAAGAAAGAAAAGCGCAGAAAAGGCGCTAAAACTGAATAAGAATTCCAAAAGATCCTTACTTCGCAAAGTAAACAAGGGTAAACATTAAATTAAGAAGCCATTCCCGTTTCTGCCGGGAATGGCTTCACTTTTTTATATCATATCATTTTCTACTTCAGGTTCTGCTTGAACCAGTTAGCTATCTGGCGAAGCAGATGGTTGCGGGTATTGCCACCCGAAATGCCATGATTGCGGTTCGTGTACCACAGGGTCTTGAAGTCCTTGTCTGCCTGAACCAAAGCCTCAGCATATTCGAAGGTATTCTGCGGATGCACATTGTCATCTGCCAATCCGTGACAGATAAGCAACGCACCATGCTGCTGCTTTACTCGCTCGATAGGATTCACCTTGTAACCCTCTTCGTTCTCCTTAGGAGTGCGCATGTAGCGCTCAGTATAAACCGAATCATAGAAGCGGTAGCAGGTAGGAGGAGCCACAGCCACACCAGCCTTGAACACAGGACGGCCCTCGCTCATACTCATCAGCGTATTGAAACCACCATAGCTCCAGCCCCAAATGCCGATATTATCCTTGTCTACATAAGGCAGAGAACCCATGTAGAGAGCTGTCTCAACCTGATCTTTCGACTCTAAATCGCCCAGACGGAGATAGGTAGACTTCTCAAACTCAGCTCCTCTACCGCCTGTTCCACGACCATCTACGCAGGCAATGATGAATCCTTCCTGTGCAAGATAATAATCGAAAGCACCGCCATTGCCCATACTGCCCGTGCTCCATGAATCGAGCACCTGCTGGTTGCCCGGACCGGAATACTGGAAAAGGATGACAGGATACTTCTTGCTGGCGTCGAAATCTACAGGCTTCACCATCCAGCCGTCCAGTTTCACACCTTCGGAAGTGGTGAAAGAGAAAGTCTCGCGCTTGCCCCAATTATACTTCCGGGTCTTTTCGAGCAACTGCTTGTTGTCTTCCAATGTCTTGATAAGCTTGCCCTTGTTGCTGCGTACGGTGAAGACATAAGGATGGCTGTAGCTGCTCCAGGTATTGACGAAATAGCGGTAATCGCCCGAGAAGTAAGCCGAGTTAGAACCAGCCGCATCGGTAAGGCGCTCCACCTTTCCGTTCTTATGAGCCACGTAAACCTGGCGATCGTGCGCATTGAGCTTGGCAGCCTGGAAATAAACATCGCCCGTCTTCTCATCCATTCCGTAGATAGAGGTAACATCATAGTTGCCCTTCTCTACCTGGCGCAGGAGCTTGCCGTTCATATCATAGAGATAGAGATGCATGAAGCCGTCGCGGTCGCTAGGCAGCAGAATGTTCTTCTTGCCCACGATGCTGTTTTCAATCACCTCTTCCTTTACAAACTTAGGCACACTCTCCTTGATGAGCATCCTGCTCTTGCCGGAGAAAGGATTGACTGCATAGAGGCGCATGTCGTCCTGATGGCGGTTCATCGTATAGACAATCAGACTGTTGGCGTCTGGCGATGTCTTGATGCGTGGATAATAGCCGTCGGAATCTACAGGCACATCGAGCGCCACGGTCTTGCCGTTCTTCATATCATAGCTCCAGAGGCTCACCTTAGAGTTGTCCTGTCCTGCCTTAGGATATTTATAGGAATACTCTCCCGGATAGTCGTGATACTCGCTACGGGTAGGATGAGAACCTTCGAACATCTGCAGAGAATAAGTCTTTACGTGCGATTCGTCGAAGCGTATCCATCCGATGGCAGTTCCATCCGCATTCCATGCAAAGGCGCGGTTGAAGCTGAACTCCTCTTCGTAAACCCAATCAGGAATACCATTGATTACCTCATTGAACTTACCGTCGCGGGTAATCTGGGTTTCCTTATCTCCATCGGTAACAAAGAGATTGTTATCCTTTACGAAGGCGATGTGGCGTGAATCAGGCGACCAGGTAGCCACCTGCTGGTTAACGCCCTGAGAAAGTTTCTTCAAACTCTTCTTGGCAATATCATATATGAAATACTCAGCCTTGAACGAGCGGCGGTAGATAGCCTCGCGATGCGTCATGATAAGCAATTTCTTGCCATCAGGACTGATTACATAACCCTCAATCTGTTCGAAGGGAGCCTTGACAGCGTTCACATCGAAGAGGATGCTCATCTGCTTGCCCGTCTTGAACGAATAACTGATAACCTGCTTGCCATCATTGCTGATAGAAGCGTACAAATCGGTGCCATCAATAGGGTTAATACCGGTAACATAAGAGGCAGCAAACTCGCCGGAGGTAATGGCCTTCAGGTCGAGTTTATCTGCAGCTTGCATTGCTGAAACCATCATGACAGTTGCAATAAAAACTGGAAATCTTTTCATGTGTTAATCTTTATGTAATGCCTCAATAGGCGAATAATCTTCGTCCTTGAGCAGTTCTTTTACTGTTACTTTAGGGTTGCGCTTTACATAAGCGTTGATTGTATTCACATACTTGGTCTTGAAAATCTCCTTGCCCATCGCCTTGTTGACAGCCCACATGATCTTGCCCATGTGCAGATCGCGGTCGAGCTGCGGACGGGTGTCGAACTGATCCATCGGATAGATGCTCAGCAGATAGAAGGTAAGGCAATCAGGCACAATATACTGGCGCGACATAGTGCTGCGCTGCTGCGGTGTATAGAATTTCTTGTAGAGCGGATAGTTTGCGCCCATGTATTTATCGAGCGAAATTCCTACTGAGTGCTGTCCTACTACGATGCTCTGGTCGAGAGCGCCAATCTGGGCATAGAAACAAGGCTGCTGGAGCTCCGGAATCCAACTGTTCAGACGCGAGAAGGCAGTTTTCAGCTGCTCGTTGATGTCTTCCATATTGGCAAATTCTGCCTCAGCATCGGCAATAAGTGCCTGCAGGGTAGAATCCTGATAGAACATGAGGAAACGGTTGCTGATATTGGCGTCGGTAATGGTGCCAAGCTGGAGCATTTTCTCTATCAGCGTACGGGTTTCTATCGGGTAATCGGTGTTCATCTGCTGCAGGGCTGAGAAATCACCGGTAGTAAGATATCTGCTTTCCAATCGGTCGTAACGCTGTACCGACAGGGGCACAGCCTCTCCTTCCTCGTTCGGCTTGAACTTAAACTCGCAGGCCGAACTGAGAAGCACGATTGCTAATATGACTATATAATTTAAAAACCTTTTCACGATAATTTACAAATCTTCGAGTTACGACTGCAAAAATACTAAAAATTATTTAAATTACCAAGCTTTTTTGCTAAAAAATCATACGCATTCGCAAAAAAAATGGGTTTTTCTCTTAAATTTGTTTGCAAAATAGCCAGCAATGAGCAAAACGTAAGGCTTTTTTGCTCATTACTGGCTATTTGCGCAGTTTTTCTGCTTATCAGATGATAAAAGAAACTGCTTATCGGATCATGACAGAAACTGAAACCTGAACCGGCTCTTCTATCTGCTTCTTCCAGGCTTTCAACCACTCATACCACTCCTTCTCGCCCTTGAAGCCATAGGTTTCGTTGGCACTGGTATAAGCAAGCTTATAACTGAGCTGGCTGCCTGCAGGTTTCACCACCTGAGTATAGCAATCCTTATTGGCTGGCTGCTGACTTACCAGGGCTGACTGTGGCACATAAATGCCCAAGCCTACGGTCTCCAGCTTGTGCTTTCCATCGTCCTTGCCTGTTGGCCAGTCGCTGCCGTAACAGCCTCGCAATCCCTTGCCATCAGCAAATTCGCTGGAACCCTTTACGTTGATGAGTCCTGTAGCAAACTGATAATCAGAAACATCCTTGTTGAAGAATACATCTACGTCGAAATCGCGATGACCGGCATAGATGGTGTAACGGATGGTGGCATTGACAGGCTGCAAGCCCGGAGCCGGAACCCAACCCTTATCCACTACCTCGACGATGGCACGGAGCGGACCTTCTGAAATGACGCGCTGCTCCTGGTATTTCACGTTGTTGAACAGCACCTGGTCTTTACCGTCCCAGCCACGGAGCGCACCCAGTCCGTAGGTATTGCCTACCCAGAGGCAATCATCGCCCGAACCAGCCTGAATCTGCTCTTCTGAAGGATAGAACTGTGTATCCTGAATCACCAGTCCCTTGTTGATTTTGCCATAAAGGTCGATGGTCTGACGATGGTCGAAATAAACACGCATGGCAATCAGTTCACTTTCGAAGCAGATGCCATGAGAATGGACGTAGTGATAAGGGTCCTTGGTCTTCCTATCAAACGAGATGCTGCGCAGATAAATATCCTGCCTGTTCTTAGCCAGCTTCCTGTTTTTGCTTGGCAAACAGAGTTCTGCAAAGGTACGAGCCGGATACTGTGCCTGCTCGCCCTCACGATAGAGATGCACCTGATAGGTCTTGGTTTCTTTCTTGCCCAAATCGGCAAGGAAACAGAGTTCATCGTTGGTACAATCGCGGTTGGTGTCATCGAGCTGTGAAGGAATCTCCTTGCCGTCAACGGTTACTACAGCGCGCTGAATGTCGCCAATAGCGCCCAACTTGCTGAGATCTACCACCACCGGAGCATCGGTTCTTGCCACCTTGGAAGGATTGGAAACCGACACCTGGAAATTAGCCTGCGCCTGGGCTGACAGAACCATCAGCGAAACCAGCGCCATCATCATTTGTTTTTTCTTCATAGATTTTTATTTTTAAGTTTGTTTATTTATAGTCTACAACTGCGAGAAGAGTTTCTTGCCCTTGGCGTAATATTGCCAGATGATAGAGAGATTGTAAACCTGCGGAATCTCCTCCTTCACCCTACTCGCCTGTATCTTTCTGCGATCTTCGTCAAACTCATGTTTCCATGCCTTGAAAGCCCTGCGCGCCTTGAAGATGGCCTTGAAGTCGCCCCAGTTGCGCTTCAGAACCAATGTTTCGAAAGCAGCAAGATAATCTAGGAATCTACGCATACGCATTACATGAGTCAACTCCGTATCACTCAGATTCTTATAAAGCATGGTTAAATTATTTCTGAAATTCAGATAAGTCTTCATCGGATTGCTTTTCGGCAGGGTTCCACCCCCCACATGATAAACCTCACTCTCAGGAATGCAATAGATTCTTCTGCCCATCAGACGCAAGCGCCAGCAAAGATCTATCTCTTCATTATGGGCAAAGAAACGGCCGTCTAAACCACCGGCAGTCCAATAATCCTTTGAGCGGATCATCATACAGGCACCCGTAGCCCACAAGATTTCCTGCTGGTAATCATACTGCCCGTTATCGCGCTCTACCGTATCAAAGATGCGACCGCGACAGAACGGATAACCGTATTTGTCGAGGAATCCGCCGCAAGCACCAGCATACTCAAAGCTGTCCTTATCGTATTCCGCAAGCAGCTTAGGCTGGCAGGCAGCCACCTGCTGATGCGAATCCATAAACTCGATGAGCGGTGTAAGCCAATGATGCGAAACCTCCACATCGCTATTCAGGAGCACGTAATATTCTGCATCTATCTGCTTCAAGGCACGGTTATAGCCTTCAGCAAAGCCGAAATTCTGCTCCAGCACGATGGTCTTCACCTGAGGAAACTGAGTCTCCAGAAGGTGCATCGAACCATCAGAAGAAGAATTGTCTGCCACCCAGATTTCAGCATCCTGACGGGAATATTCGATGACATTCGGAAGATACTTTGCCAGCATCTTCTGACCATTCCAGTTTAATATAACGATTGCTACTTTTGCCATATTTATTGTAAACTCTTTAATCTGTTATTCAGGAGATTGGTAAACTCATAGTTCTTGAGTCCCCATTTGGGAGCAATCAGCAGTTCTTTGGGCGACTGACTGACGAAGCGCTCCAGCACCAAATCCTTTCTGAGCAGACGGATGTATTTCACGATGACATCAATATATTCCTCTACCGTGTAAACATGGAAGGGATGCTCAGCATATTCCTGTGCCAGCCGGGTGCCCCTGATAATCTGCATCTGGTGAATCTTGAGAATATCAAGCGGCAAGGAAGAGATGAGAGGAGCCTGGCGCAGACTTTCTTCCGCATCTTCTCCCGGCAAACCGATGATAATGTGGCCGCCCGTAAGGATTCCCCTGGCATGAGTACGCTCTACAGCACTACGGCAACAGGCAAAATCATGTCCGCGGTTGATGCGTTTCAAGGTTTCATCATTGGCACTCTCAATGCCATATTCCACCAGTACGAAGGTGCGGCGCTTCAGTTCTTCCAGATAATCGAGCAATTCATCGCTCACACAATCCGGACGGGTTCCGATAACGATTCCCACCACATCTTCCACCTCAAGAGCCTCTTCATACATCAGCCTCAGTTGCTCCACCCTGGCGTATGTATTGGTATAAGCCTGGAAATAAGCCAGATATTTCATATCAGGATACTTCCTGCTGAAGAAAGCCTTTCCCTCCTCCAGCTGTTCAGTAATCGACTTTTTCCGGTCGCAATAGCTCGGATTGAAGGTGCGGTTGTCACAATACGTACATCCGCCACTCGAAATCCTCCCATCTCTGTTAGGACAGGAGAATCCCGCGTCTATCGAAATCTTCTGAACACGGAAATCAGGAAACTGCTTCCGAATCCATGTTCCAAAATCGTTGTAATACATTGGACTTTGAACTTTGAACTTTGAACTTTGAACTTTATGATTAGCCCTTTTTACTATAAACTATAAACTATTAACTATCAACTAAAGAAGCTCTCCCTTCAGCGCCGTCTTATCGTGATTGAAATCACCCAGGCGAACCTTGATAAGCTGGTTGTCGTATTCTTCCTTGGCGAGAGCCGGCGAAAGTTCTACGCGGATATAGTTCTTGGTGAAGCCATGCATTGCCTTGCCTCTTGGCGCCTTTTCGAAGAGAACCTCAGCCTCAGTACCGATGTATTGGGCATAGAATTCCTGCGTCTTCTGATCACTCAACTCCAACAGTCGCTTGGAGCGCTTCTTCTTCTCCTTCTCGTCAACCACATACGGAATCTTCAAGGCAGCCGTACCCGGACGCTCAGAATAAGGGAAGACGTGAAGCTGGGTAACAGGCAGGCTCTTCAGGAACTCATAGCATTCCTCAAAGCACTCCGGAGTTTCGCCGCGACAGCCCACCATCACATCAACACCGATAAACGCATCAGGCATTTTCTCCTTGATAAGATTCACCTTGTGGGCAAAGAGCGCCTTGTCGTAACGACGGTGCATCAGCTTGAGCACCTCATCGCTTCCGCTCTGCAGAGGAATGTGGAAATGAGGCATAAAGGCACGGCTCTGGGCACAATACTCTATGAGATCATCATCACAGAGATCAGGCTCCAGACTCGAGATGCGGTAACGCTTGATTCCTTCTACCTGATCCATCGCCTTGACAAGGTCGATGAATCGCTCGTGGGTAGTCTGACCGAAATCACCGATATTCACACCGGTAATGACGATTTCCTTACCGCCTTCAGCAGCCGCCTGCTCACATTGAGCCACAAGCGACTGAATGCTCGGGTTGCGCGAATTGCCTCGGGCAAATGGAATGGTGCAATAGGTGCAATAATAATTGCAACCATCCTGCACCTTCAGGAAATAACGGGTACGGTTGCCACGCGAGCAAGAAGGCTGGAAGGTTTTGATTTCCTTTGTCTTCACGCTATAATGCTGATGAAGAGCCGCAGCATCGCCGTTCTGAGAGGTTACCGCATCGCCGTTCTGAGAACTTTCTGCATCGACATTCTGAGGAGTCTGAGCAGCCAATCCGTTTTCCTGGGCAAACTTCTGCGCCCATGCATCGCTGAGATATTGAATCAAGTGCGCCTTCTCGTTAGCACCCAACACGAGGTCTACACCCTCTATCTTGCTGACATTCTCAGATTCGAGCTGCGCATAACAGCCCGTCACGATAACGAATGCGCCCGGATTGTTTCTCACCATCCGGTGGATAGCCTGACGGCATTTATGATCGGCAACTTCTGTTACCGAGCAGGTGTTAATAAGACAAATATCAGCTTTCTCCCCCTTTTTAGCAGTAATGACGCCCATGTCTTCGAGCATTTTGCCAAAAGTGGAAGTTTCAGAGAAGTTGAGTTTGCAGCCTAGCGTATAGTAAGCTGCCTTTTTACCTTGGAAGGCACTTGAATCTATCATAAATTATCTTTTCTAATATTCTAAAAGGTAACCTAAAAAAATGAAACATAGTCTCTATAAAACGAAAAAGCCGCTAGACCGAAGTCCAGCGGTTGTTTCTCTCATTTTTTCGTTCGCAAGTAATTTCAAATTACTTAGCAGAATCAGCAGCAGCTGTATCAGCAGCAGCAGTGTCAGCAGCAGTTGTATCAACCTGAGCTGTGTCAGAATCAGCAGAAGCTGTGTTCTGAGCTGTTTTGTTACCACATGATGCGAAAGAGATAGCTGCGATAGCTACGAACATAAAAACTAATTTCTTCATTTTCTTTGCTTTTTTAAAATCTGTAAAACAATCATTTGTTCTTTTGAACGATGCAAAGGTAAGCATTTTTTTGATACGTTGTTCTTTTTTTTGCGACTTTTTTTTAGGTGATTTTGTAACAAAATTACAAATCACTATAAATCAGCCACTTACAAAGTGCTAACAAAGGTTAAAGTTTTTGATGTGCTCGGAAACAGCCTAATTTTAACACTTTTCGGTGTTTTTTAGCGTAACAAGGGTGCGCGCCAACACCTCTTCAGAGCAGCACTATATACTTATAATAAGGTACGCGCGCGAGGGAAAGAACAGAAAGTTTTTCTGCCTGAGGAAGAAGATTTTCCCAAGAAATCGTCCCCAAAAACTTTGATTGCCGGGAATTTTTTCGTAACTTTGCACTCAAAACAAAGAAACAAACAGACAGAAAATGATACAGCTAAAAGAAAATCAGGGCATTCCCCGCAGCATTCTCCTGATGATGGCTATCGTTGCAGGACTCACCGTAGCCAACTGCTACTACAATCAGCCGCTTCTCGAACTCATCCGCCACGACCTGGATATTACCGAGCAGAAGGCTAATCTCATCACCGTCATTACCCAGATAGGTTATGCGCTGGGCTTATTCTTCCTCATCCCCTTGGGCGACATGCTTTCGCGCAAGAAACTCATCCTTGTCAATATGACCATTGCTGCATTGATGGCAATTGTGATGGCTGCAGCGCAAAACGTATGGATGCTCTGGGGAGCTTCACTGCTGATTGGCGCCTGTTCGGTGATTCCGCAGTTCTTCATTCCGATAGCCGGACAGTTTTCGGAGCCCAAGAATAAGAGCAGGAATATGGGCATTGTACTCTCCGGACTGCTGACGGGCATTCTTGCCTCACGAGTAATCAGCGGTTACATCGGCGAATGGCTGGGATGGCGGGAGATGTTTATCATAGCTGCTTTCGTGATGGTGGCTTGCATGGGAATCATGCTGCTGATGATGCCTGAAATGAAGCGCAACTATGTAGGAACCTACAGAGGGCTGATGACCACGATAGCAGAAATTTTCGTTTTCCATCCTTCTATCCGCATCTATTCCATCCGTGCAGCCTTCGGGTTCGGCAGTATGATGGCAATATGGTCTTGTCTGGCGTTCCATCTGGCGCAGCCACCTTTCAGCGCAGGAAGTGATATGGTAGGAATGCTCGGACTTTGCGGAATCATGGGAGCCGTTGCTGCCAGTGGTGTGGGAAAACTGGTTCCTAGGTTTGGCATTCGAAAATTCAATCTGTTCGGAGCAGGAATGCAGATCATCGCATGGGCAATAGCCTTGGTTTTCGGCGACACTTACGCCGGACTCATCGCAGCCATCATCCTGGTTGACATCGGTCTGCAATGTCAGCAGCTCAGCAATCAGAGTGGTTGCCTGCAGGAGATTCCGCAGGCTTCCAACCGCGCCAACACCATCTTCATGACCAGCTATTTCATCGGTGGTTCGCTAGGCACTTTCTGTGCCGGTTACATCTGGACGCAAGCCGACTGGCTCGGTGTCTGCATCGTAGGAATCGCCTTCGCCATGATTTCCCTGCTTATCACGCTAAACTGCAAGAAATAAAACATATAAAAGAAAAGAGATTATATTCCCGACTTACAGGAACATAATCTCTTTTCTTATTTTGATAAAGGCTGAAGCTGGCATTTCTGCCGAAAGCTTCAACTACATCTTTTCATCTCCGTACATTTCCGTCCACCAGGAAGCATCATCCTGCAACCACTTGGCAAACCAGGCAAAGATGGTGTTCTGCCATTTCAGTCGCTTCTCGTAGTCGATGATGTGATGATCCTGACCATCTACCAATACCATCGCCGTAGGACGGCCAAGGAGTTTCAGCGCTGTATAGAGCTGGATGCTCTCGCCCACAGGCACATTATTATCTGCCGTGCCGTGAACAAACAGCAGCGGAGTATGAATCTTGTCGGCATTATAGAGTGGACTCTGATCTACAAAGAGATGCTTGTTGGTCCAAGGATATTCGTTCGCCATAGAAACTTCGCTGTAGCTGTAGCCCCAATAGCCCTCACCCCAATAGCTGGTGTGGTCGCTGATGCCTGCATGCGAGATGGCAGCAGCAAAGAGGTCGGTCTTGGTCTGAAGATACTGAGTCATGAATCCGCCGTAGCTGGCGCCAATGCAGCCTATCTTCTTGCGGTTTACGAAAGCATGCTCATCGCAGAAAGCCTGAGTGCTGGAGATGATGTCTTCAGCCACTCCCTCGCCTGCCGTATCTACATGGCGGGCAGAGAATTTCTGACCGAATCCAGTGGCTCCGCTTGGGTTCACAACCAGCACTACATAGCCCATCGCCGCATAAACATGATGAGGATAACGGCTCTGGAACATGCGGCTCGTAGGACTGCATCCGCCATAATAATTCACTATCATCGGATACTTCTTGGCAGCATCAAAATGAGGTGGCAGATAGTAACGGCAGCAAAGGGTGTCGCCTCTTGAATTGACAAAATTCCAAGCCTTGCATTCACCCAATTCAACATCCTTCAGTTCGCGCGCACTCAAATCGTCAACCAATTGCGATTTCAGCGCCTTCGTATTCATCTTATAGAGTCGGTCGGCATTGGATGCACTCTGACCGGAGAAAGCCATTTCTGCTGCAGAAGATGCAAGCGAGAAACTCTTGATGTACTCTTCAGGAGTCTTGAGAAGCGTAAACTTGCCCGATTTCGGATTGAGCTGGAAGAGGTGCACGCAGTCTTTATCTTCAGCTGTAAAATAGATGTTTCCATCTGCCTTACTCCATTCCGTGCTCTGCACATTCGGATTGAAATCCTTGGTCAGCGGACGAACCTTCTTGTCCGACAAGGTCATCAGATAGAGCTGGGTGTCAATCATGCTAGGTGTCTGTCCTTCTTCCACATTCTTTCCAATGCCGTTGAAAGCTTCCGGCGAAGCGCTCACGAGAATGCTCTTGCCATCTGGCGAGAACTGGGCGCTGTTCAGAAATTCGCCCTTTTCTATCAGGGGTTCTACCTTTGGCGTTGTGGCTCCAGATGCATTCATACTGCCCAAATCCAGGCGGTAGAATGATGTCAGGGTTGTAGGACGCTTGGTGAGTCGCTCCTCTCCCTTTCCTATGAGCAGATAACGCGAATCGGCAGAAATATCCATCAGATAGATGTTGTGGTAACCGAAGGTAAGCGGCTGGAGAATGCCCGATGCAAGATCATATTTGGCGAGATTGCTGCGCTCGCGCCAACCAGGCTGTCTGTCTTCCGGTTCTTTTACATCATAAACTTGCGGATCCTTTTTTCTGCCTTCAGTAGTGAGCGTATAGATGAGCGTTTTTTCATCGGGTGTAAACTGGAACCAACCTTCAGGAAGATGGCTTGCCAGCACTTCGCGCTCCATCGTCAGCGGATTGATGGTGATGAGCTGCAATGTGCCATCCTGCTTTTCTTCTCCGGCAATACTGCTGTCGCTCGCCTTCTGGGTGAAATACAGTTTATTGCTTGAAGGCATCCATTTTACACTCTCCTCAAATGTAGCCATCACTCTGTTAGTCTGAGCGTTGCGCAATTCACTAATGCTATGGTTATTACCTTTTCTATCTACCCAGGTTTTCCGAACAACGATAAACTTTCCGTTTGGTGAGATAGAAACACTCGGATAGTTGGGCGCACAAATCACATCATAGATGTTATAGGCGCGCTTGGCTGCCGCATCGCCTACAGAAAGCGGAGCGCCGTTGGCTGCGGTTACGGTCAACTTGATAGATTTCTTATCAGAAGATGCATTCTTCCGGGTAAGATATTTGATGACAACTGTATGCTGTGAAGGAGTCAGGATGGTTTCAGCCTTATCGCCGTTCACCGCTACCTGTTCGCCATCAACGAACAGGCGGTATTGCTCCAATCCTTCTACCGCGATGGTTGCTTTAGTGCGCTGGGTGTTAGATACGCAGAAAGAAGCCAGATGGAGCGCATCCTGCTTGCCGGCAAGGAGTTGGGCTGCACTCACCTCCTTACCCTTATTTAATAAGGTGAAAGACAGCGGCGAATCGAGCAACTGCTTAAGGTCGAACGCTTCGCCCTTGATGTTCACACTGTCAGCCATCCAAGGCTGTGCTACGGCATAGGGGCCTGCATATTTCAGCGTTTTCACCTCTATGGTTTCGGCACTGGCAGAGATTGAAGCCATCAGGGCAGCTGCCAGCAGTCCGCTTTTTGTTGTTTTCTGAATCAGTTTATTCATAAATATCCATATTTTGATTTTGGTGCGAAATTACAAATAAAATTCGAGATAAACGAATGTTTCTGTTACAATTTGCTTTTTTTGCTGCATTTTTGCCTTACAAATGTTATCTTTAAGTTAATCGGATGAGCCAGTAGGTTATTGTTGGGTTAAACCCCTCTCCCATTCATTGCTGTTTCAAGAAAACACCTTATCTTTGCATCGCCAATCTACAGAAGAAAGGCGCATGAACTTAAAAAGTTTGTATCAAATAAGAAAAAAGATAGCATTAACAAAAGAAAAGGGAACGAATATGAAACAGAAATCATTAATATTGATGAGCACCCTGCTCGTCTGCTCACTCGAAAGTTTCGCACAGAGTGATGTCGAGAAAAACGACTCGATATGGAAGGACTTCGACCTGGCAAGCGTTACCGTGGTTGCCTCGAAACCGCTGGTAAAGATGGAGACCGACAAGATGACCTACAACGTACAGCAGGATGCTGACGCCAAGGCCTCTACCGTTCTCGACATGCTGCGCAAGGTGCCGATGGTTACGGTGGATGGACAGGACAATATCACCGTGAACGGTTCATCCAGTTTCAAAGTGTATGTTGATGGAAAGCCGAATCCGATGTTCTCTGCCAACCCTTCGCAGATTTTCAAGGCAATGCCGGCAACTATGGTAAAAAACATAGAAGTAATCACCAACCCGGGAGCCAAATATGATGCTGAAGGTACGGGCGGCGTGCTCAACATCGTACTCAACAAGCAAGCTGTGAATGGAGCCGGAGGCAACGACTTCAGCAATGGCTATAATGGCAATATCAGTGCAGCTGCCGGCAACCAGGCACAGCGCATCTCCGCCTTCATCAGCGGTCAGCAGGGCAAGCTCACCTATAGTGCCAACGGAATGTACAATCATCAGCGCATGAATGGAACCACCATCTCCTTCGACCGATTACAGAAGGATGGCTGCACGATGAACTATTATCAGAATTCGGATATGAAGCAGCCTTTCTCTATGGGCAACATCAGTCTGAGCTACGAACTTGATTCACTGAGCAACATCAGCGCTACTGCAGGACTGACCACCTTCAACCAGAAGATTACAGGTCACCCACTCACAAAGATGACAGGCGGAATCTACGGCAAAGGATTCGAATACGGCAATGAGATGAAACAGAATCTGGGCAATACCTCCTTCAACGGAAGCATCGATTATCAGCGATTTTTCAACAATGAGCGCACGAACTACCTCATTCTCAGCTATCTATTCAGTACCAACCCATCTCACACAGACAACTATACGTTCTACGACGACATCAGCCATGTGACGGCTCTCCAGCTCAACGATCTGCTCTCCAAAAGTAAGACCCGAGGCACTGAACATACTTTCCAGGCAGATTTTACCCATTCGCTCAGCGCCACCCAGCGCCTGAATTTCGGAGCCAAATACATAGCCCGCATCAACAGAAGCGATTCACGCTACTACGATGTGGCGGCAGATAAAACTGAGACGCTGAACCCTGCCAACAGTATGGAGTATAAGAACACCCAGAACATTCTTGCCGCCTATGCTGAATGGAAGGGAAACTTCGGAAAGATAGGAACCATGCTGGGAACCCGATACGAACAGACCTGGGAGAAAGTGAAGTTTGAACAGGGTAAGGGTGATGATTTTGATAAAGATTACGACAATCTCGTACCGAGCGCCAGCATCTCTTACGCCATCGCTCCAGGCATGAATCTCGGTGTGAACTACAGCATGCGCATCACCCGTCCGGGAATTACCTACCTCAACCCTTATGTTGACCGCAGTAATCCTACAGCCATCAGCTATGGCAATACAGACCTCGACGTGGTGAAGTCGCATCAGGTGAACATGGTATTTAATTATTACAATTCACGATTCATTCTGAGTACAACTCTGGGCTACGGATTCTGCAACAACCAGATAGAGCAGTATTCGTTCATCGATGCAGACAACCTGCTCAACACCACCTACGGCAATGTTTCGAAAACCCGCAACGCCAGTCTGAATATCTTTGCCAACTGGCTGGTGTTCAAGAAGACGAGATTGATGCTGAACGAGAGTCTAAGCTACAATGATTTGCGAAGTGAAGTATTGGGATGGAAGAATCATGGCTGGAACAGCAGTACGATGATCAATCTGCAACAGACACTTCCTTGGGAGTTGCAATGGACAGTAGGAAGTATCATTCAGAGCAAACAGCACAACCTGCAAGGCTATCAGAGCGGAATGTCATTCTTCTACTCCACCCTCTCCAAATCCATCATCAAGGATAAGCTGGACTTGAGTCTGATGTTCCTCACACCAACCGACGACAAACTCAACATCAAGCAGAAAACCGTGGGTTCAGACTATGTACAGAATATGACGGTAAAGGTGCCTCTGCGCCAGATCAGCCTCACCCTTACCTGGAAATTCGGCAACACCAAGAAGCAATTCCAAAAGGTGAAATCCAACATCAAGAATGATTTCCAGGAAGAAAAGCAGGGAATCCAGACGGGTGGAATGAATGAAAATTAACAAGATCAGAAACAATAGAAAACGTTGAATAGAATAAACAATACTCTCTCCAACGAGTTGCAATGCATAAAAAAAGCATTCGCAACTCGTTTTTTTATACGATTTATTGTCTATTCAATTTCTTTTTTGTACTTTTGCACGCAAAAATATCACATAAAATAACAGAATAATGAAGAAACAGACTCAAGCTATTCATTTGGAATATGAGCGCCGCGATCTGCATCTTTCTCACGATGCGCTTCTCGACCTATTCATCGACAAGGCGCATCTGGCATTGAATGATGGGGAGATGTTCGGTCCTGGCGGAGAAGGATTCATGCGATTGAATGTGGCTGCACCAAAAAGTGTTATCAAACAGGCTTTGCAGCAGCTGGAAGAGGCTGTGAGCCAACTCTAGATAATTTTAAAAAATAGCCGTAACTACTGCAAATATAGTTACGGCTATTATTATAATATGGTGGAAGAATGCTTTATTCCCCCTCCATCAAATCATGAACCAGTTTGATTTCGTAATATTCAATACCAGCTCCCAAAGCTTCCTTTATTTCGCTAAAATGCTCCAATTCAGGATGAGCCTTCATGAAATCACGGATTTTCTTTTCATGGGCACTTGAAATCAGCGCCCGCAGTCCAATCTTTCCTTCTTTCACATAAGGAGTAAGATGACCAATAATGGTACCTTTGGTATAACCCCGCTTAGCAGCAATCTGATCTACCGTCATTCCCTGCATATAGAAATCATAACTTACCTCCTTCGAAGCGACTTTCGGCACCTTCGGCACCTTCGGTTCATTCGGTTTCTTCTGTCTCCTTGACTTTCTGCCCGAACCGCTATCTGATGAGGCATCTGCATCCAACAGCAAGAACTGCGCCTTCTTTTTCAGATAATCTGTTACCGTGAATTCTGCACTACATTCATACTTCAAAAGTCGTTCTTTTAATTTTACATCCTCTGAGAAAACAGAGAAGCGGTCTTCAAACTGTTTCCTAGCCACCTTGTTATCTGTATCAAGATTCGACTTTCTGATTAAATCACTCAGAATGCCGATTTTGTCAAGAAAATACATAGCTCCCTTATGAATACGGCCTTGCAGCTCAGCCTGTCCCACATCAGGATTTCGGGCAAGCATACCCGTATACTGCACACGGAATTTATCCGATACGGCTATCAGACTCTTCAACACCACCTGCAGCTTCTGATACTCGCTTACCACGCGCGGATATTTACCATTAAAGAACTCAACCAGGCAGCGCATCAGATGCTCATAGCTGGCTCTGATGGAATAGAAATCGAAGAGTTCGCTGATGCAATAAATGATGTATTGCAGCTCCAGACTGCTGATTTGCTCCTGACTAGGCGCAGCAAGCTGGCTGGTGAATGCATCCACCGTCTGGCTGCTGATAATGGCTCCACGAGAAAGCGGTTCGCTGAGCACCATACCCTCTAAAGTCTTGCAGCGGCTCAGTGCAACATAGGTCTGACCATGCGTAAAAGAATGAGAAGCATCAATGATGGCATGTTCAAAAGTAAGTCCCTGACTCTTGTGGATAGTTATTGCCCACGCCAGACGCAGAGGATATTGTATGAATTTTCCTTCCACCGTCTCCTCTATCTCCTTGGTTTTCTCGTTCAGGGTATATTTCGCATTGGTCCATTCCATTTTCTCCAGTTCAAACTCCTCACCTGAGTCCTTACTGCGAACGATAATCTTGCTGCCGTTTTCATCGGTCTTGACCCCTATCACCTCGCCTATCATACCATTATAGAAACGATGCTGCGGGTCGTTCTTGATGAACATCACCTGTGCGCCAGGCTTCAATGTGAGTTTGAAATCGGCCGGATAAGATGTTTCAGGGAAATCGCCCTCTATATCTGCTGTAAAAGAAAATGACTGCGCAGGCAAGGCGGCAAGCTGCTGTTCGTTAATATACTGGGCAGGTGCATTATGGGTGGTAAGCCGGATATAATTGCCCTCCTTTGGTGGTACAAAATTTGGAACATAGCGCTGGTTCAGAGCCTGCAGCGTAGCTTCTGAAGCCTTGTTTTCCCTAATCTGGTTGAGCAGCGAGATAAACTGCTCATCTTGCTGTCTGTATATCTTTTTAAGTTCGACGGTAAGATAACCCACCTGCTTCAGAGCGTTGCTGCTGAAGAAGAAAGGAGTATCATAATGCTGCCCTAAAAGATGCTCTTCCTGTGGCGTAACAACAGGTGCGAGCTGCTGCAAATCGCCTATCATCAAGAGTTGTACACCACCGAAAGGCAGGTCGTGGCGCTTGCGATACTGGCGAAGCACGGAGTCAATAGCATCGAGCAGATCGCTACGCACCATACTGATTTCATCGATTACCAGCAGGTCGATGCTTCGGATGATATTGCGCTTGAGCTTGCTGAACTGATAGCGTTTCTGTTCGCCGCTGCCAAAGGTCGTGCCCGGCACGTATGGCGAGAAGGGAAGCTGGAAGAACGAATGGATGGTCATTCCTCCGGCGTTGATGGCTGCAATGCCCGTAGGAGCAAGCACAATCATCCGTTTGGGCGACAATTCTTTCAATCGCTTGAGGAAGGTCGTCTTACCTGTGCCCGCCTTTCCGGTAAGGAAGAGGTTGGCACTTGTCTTTTCTATGATATTCCATGCCAGGATGGATTCTTCGTTCATTTCCATACAGCTTCTTTTTGTACCAGATTTTATATCAGAACTAGATTTCTTCTTATATCAGAACTAGATTTCTTCCGTGATTTCGCTCATCTCCTTGCGCTTCTTCTCTGTGCGTGGACAGTCTTCAGCAATATGACCTACAGGAATGATTACCACCGCCTCATAGCCCTCGCGAGCAAAGAACTGCTGCATCTTCGCCGTATCGTAATTGCAGACCCAGCAGGTGCCAGTCCGCACTCTGTTGCAGCCAGACAGAGATGCTCTGCCGCTATCGCCACATCAATATCGCCATGCGGTTTCTCATCATATCTGCGCACCCAGTTCTCATTCACGTTTTTCATACCTATAATATATATAGGAGCCGTCTTGAACCATTCACGGTCATAGCACTCCAGCAGTTTCTTCTTCGCATCTTCCGAGCGCACGATGAGCCAGCGCCAAGGCTGCCTGTTCACTGCCGATGGTGCCAAGCGCACACACTCCATAATATAGTCCAAATCCTCCTGGCTAACTGCCTCTGGAGTAAACTTGCGAGCCGAGAAACGCTCCTGGCTCAATGCCAACATGTTATTCTTATGATTCATATCGTTCAGTTTTATGATGTTTCAATACTAGCTTATGACCACAAAGGTAAGAATAAATCATGAAACGACAAAAAACTTGAATGAAAAACTATCTTTTTCGGATTATTTTTTGTATTTTTGCACATCAAACCAGGATTTCTGGTGATAACAAGAGATGTTAATTATAAGATATGATAGGACTGGCAGACTGCAACAACTTCTACTGTTCGTGCGAGCGAGTGTTTCGCCCCGACCTGATAGGAAAGCCCGTGGTTGTATTGAGCAACAACGACGGGTGCGTCATTGCGCGCTCTGAAGAAGCCAAGGCATTGGGCTATAAGATGGGCGACCCCTTCTATCAGGTTAAGGAAAAACTGGAGGCTGAAGGAGTGGCTATCTTCTCCAGCAACTATACACTCTACGGTTCGCTCTCCAACAGAGTGATGTCTATGCTGTCGCACTACTCGCCCCACATCGACCAATACTCTATCGATGAAAGTTTCTTCGATGTGGATCAGTCTATGGCAGAGCGCTTCTTCCAGGATAATCTGAAAGAAAACAATACATTTTTAAATAATGAATCCCTGCTCCACCAATATGGCGCTAAGATTTCTGCCGATGTGCTCCGAGCCGTAGGAATCCCTATCTCCATCGGCATTGCAGAAACAAAGACTCTGGCAAAAATCGGTTCTAAATTCGCCAAGAAATACAAGGGTTACCAAGGCTGCTGTCTCATCGATACTGATGAGCGAAGACACAAGGCTTTATCTCTGTTCCCGATAGAAGATGTATGGGGAATCGGACGACAGATTGCCCGAAAACTCGATTATATGGGCATCCGAACTGCTGCCCAGTTTGCAGACAAGAAAGAAAGTTGGGTGCGCAGCCATTTTAACATCACCACGGTGAGAACGTGGAAGGAACTGAATGGCGAAAGCTGCATCAGCATCGAGGAACTGCCGCAGAAGAAGAGCATCTGCACCAGCCGGAGCTTTGCCGCTGAAGGCATCAGCGATAAGGATGTGGTAGAAGAAGCCGTGGCTAATTTTGCCGTGCGCTGCGCCGAAAAGCTGCGACATCAGGGCAGCGTGTGCCAGGGAATCACGGTGTTTGCCTGGACATCCAGGTTCAATGAGAACGTGCCGGAATACACCATCCACGATTCCCTTACCCTGCCCATTGCCACCAATGCGCAGGAAGAAATAGTAGGTGCCGCCCTCAGTATTCTCCGTGCCAAATACCCGAAACCGATGGCTGACAGCAGGCCCGATTGCACCGACATGTCGTTTTACTTCAAAAAAGCTGGCGTTATCCTGTGGCAAATCTCACCCGACCATCCTCGCCAGCAAGATCTCTTCGACCCCATCGACCGAAGCAAGCAAAAAAAGCTGATGGAGGCTATCGACGCCATCAACCGGAAGAATGGTTATGGCACCATACGCCAGGCCATACAAGGCACAGACTGCCGATTCGACCTGAAACGCGAGTACATGTCGAAGCAGTTTACCACGAACATCCATGATATTCTGAAAGTAAAAACTCAATGAGAGACAGAATAAGCCCATTCTAAAAATGAGCTCCATAAATAAGAGAAACAAGATGAATAAGAATAACGATAACAAGATAAAACTGACATTTCACCCTGCAGAATTCGGAGCCAAGATGCCGATTCCGCTGGCAGAGCAAAGCGTAAAGGCTGGCTTCCCTTCGCCGGCACAAGACTATATGGAGGGAGAGATAGACCTCAACGATATTCTGGTTCGCCATCGTGAGGCTACTTTCTATGTACGTGTTTCAGGCGACAGCATGCAGGATGCAGGCATTCTCGACGGTGACCTAGCCATCGTAGATAGACAGATTGAACCCTCCAACGGCAACTTCGTCATCGCCTTCGTGGATGGCGAATTTACCATCAAGCAATTCAAGATGGATGAGAGCGGCACCTTCGGCTGGCTCATTCCATGGAACAAAAACTTCTCCCCAATCCGGGTAGATGAGACCAACCGATTCATGATTTGGGGCGTGGTTACCTATGTGATTCATCAAATTGCAGAATAATTCATTTGATTGCGGAATGATTCATCTGATTGCAGAGCAGAATAACTCTTAAAAATAAAAAACTCGGGATGCTTCGAAAAAGGAAACATCCCGAGTTTTTTATATTCTTATTAATTTACGTCTTACTAATGTCTTTTATACTTCCTGCTTCTTGTAACCCACAAGTCCGTACCAGAGGATGACGAACTCGCAGAAGAGAGGAACGAGCCAGGTGAACTGCCATGAACCGATATAATCAGCAAGCAATCCCTGAAGCACAGGGAAGACGGCACCACCGAAAACTCCCATCATAAACACACCCGAAGCCTTGGAAGTATATTCCTTCAAGCCATCCACCGCCAAGGTAAAGATGCAACTCCACATGACACTATGGAACAATCCCACAGCAGCCATCAACCAGAGATTTTCGGTAAGCATGGAAATAGCCATCAATACGATTGCCGCCACGCTAACGGCGATGAGCATAGGGCGAGGTGCCACGTTCTTCAAACCAGCAGAAACCATTCTACCTATCATGAATCCTCCCCAATAGAGTGTGGCAAGAAGGGCTGGAGAAAGATCGTAACCATGACCCATCAAATCCATCGCATGAAGATTCATATTGTTGCCGATTCCCACCTCGGTTCCCACATAGAAGAAGATGGTAATCACACCATATTTCAAATGGCGGAACGACCAGATGCTGCGTTTCTTCGCATTCCTGGAATCATCAGAAGGAGTTGTCTTTCCTTCAGATTCCACATCTTGAGTTTCCTCTCTCGTACCCTCAATGTCAGGAAGATTCGCCTTGGAAGTACTCCATGTTGTAAAGGCAATGATGAGCATCATCACCAGAAAAGGAATGGTGAGCTGATCGGCAGAAACACGATCCAGGGAAACGCCGGCAAACATCACGCCCGTTACGAAGAAAGGAGCGATGGTAGTACCGAATGAATTCACCGCACAAGTGAAGTTCATGCGCTGCACCGGTTGAGTGCCCGGCAAAGGATAGGCAGCTATGTATGGATTGATAACCACCTGAAGCATTGCCGCAGACGTACCCATCAGATAGGAACCGAAAAGGAAAATGAAATACCCGAATGGTACGAAATCCAGAGAAATATGCACACCTGCCCCACCCCAATATTCAGCAATCAGCGCCGAAGCAAGATAGAAGGCAAGTCCCAGCACCATGACCAGCATCGAACGGATGAGCGTCTTCTTATAGCCCACCTTGTTGAGCAAGCGTCCCGTCTTCGCACTATTGAGCAGATAACCCAGGAAGAAGGCGAAGGAGATAAGCGTAGCCAGGGAGTTCTTGGTGGTAGTAACCTCTGAAAGGAAAGCTATCTTCAAGGGACCCTGACACTGACCGTTGACGGTAGTAAGGAAGCCTACTATAAAATAGATGAATGTCAGGAGTAAAAATGGTCCTGCACTCTTGAGTGTTATCGATTGTTTCATAAATTACAAGATTTCTTCTTCCAAAACCTTCATGGCACCCTTTGCCTTGATGTCTTCCACCATCTTCAGGTAAAGCTCTACAAAATGAGAAGCAGCCTTGAGATTGGTGCTTGTAAAGGCTGAAATGCCAAGGAAATCGAGCGCATCATCGCTGTCGATGGCTTTATGGTCATCAACGGTGAGCCATGGATCTGCCACTTCGAATGCATCACCATTGTCATCTACCTGATACTTCAGATAATGACGGTAAGCTGCAAAGAGGTAAGCCACACGCTTGAACTCCACATCCTGACGCTTGCCCGAAGCATCATCTGCAATCATCTTCTCCAGGTTCGGTATCACGTAAACAGGGAACTTGCTGGCACCATCGAAACAGAGACGAGCTACCTGGTCGCTCACCATGCGATTGCCGAAGCGCTCTACCAGGCACTGCTTGTATGCCTCCAGATCAGTATTCTGTGGAGCTGGCACGTAAGGAGTAATGTCTTCATCCATAAAGGCACGTACAAGCTTTCGGATTCTCTCGTCGTGCATGGCTGCATCTACCTTACGGTAACCGCCCAGGAAAGAAGGATAAGAGAGCAATGTATGAGAAGCATTCAGAAGAGAAAGCTTCATGTTCTCAAAGTCAGTCACATCGTTGGTCATCTGAGCACCCACGGTTTCCCAAGCAGGGCGACCGGCTGCAAAGTTATCCTCTACTACCCACTGGATGAAGTCCTCGCAATAAACAGGAGCCTCATCGCAGGTTCCGTTCTGAGCATTCAATCGCTCGATGTCGGCAGGACGGGTAGCAGGAGTAATACGGTCAACCATAGAGTTAGGGAAGGTAACATTCTCCTCCATCCAGGCAGCGAGTTCCTTGTCCTGAGCCTCAACGAAAGTCATGAATGCCTTGCGGGCTGTATTGCCATTGTGCTGCAGATTATCGCAGGAAAGGATGGTGACAGGACCATTGCCTGAAGCCTTGCGGCGACGCAATCCCTCGGCAACATATCCAAAGGCAGTAACCGGCTTGGCTGGATTCTGGATATCGTGAGCCACCTGCGCATTGTCGAGCATGAATTCGCCACTCTGACGAGAGATGTTGTATCCGCCCTCGGTGATAGTGAGGGTGATGATCTTAATATCCTTAGACGCAATCTTGTTCAGAATCTGCTCCTGCTCCTCAATACCCCAATAGAGTTCAACGAGCGCACCCAACTGATAAACCTGGATGCTGTCGTCGCGTCCACATACGGTAAGGGTGTATTCACCGTCCTGCTTCTTCAGGGCGTGGTAGAGGCGCTCATCACCCGGGAGAATCATTGCTCCACAGATACCCCAGTTCTGCTGGGTATTGTTCTCGAGGAGCATATTGGTCATAAACTCCAGGTGAGCACGATGGAAGTTACCTACTCCGAAGTGCAGGATACCTGCCTTTACCAAACTGCGGTTATAAGCATAACCTTTCACTACCTGAGTTGCATTTGCTGCGTTTGCATTTACTAAATTTGCCATAATTTTTTATTGTTAGCTGTAAATATTAATTGTTTATTCATTTTTGGGGAAGCAAGTAGCCGAGGAGTTTCCTCAGCTATCTTATCTCCCGTTTCCGATGGCAAAGATATTGCGTTTTTTCGAGATAAAAAGATATTTTTTTCGAAAAAAACTTGCAAACGTTCCCGCAAACGTTCCCAATTTCTGCAAACGTTTTAAATACTTTCAGGCGATTACCGAGAACCACTTTCTAGTGATTACCGGAAACCACGAAGTTTGATTATTCTCCCGTAGATTCTCTACATTTCATCGTGGTCTTCAACACCACCTGTCTATCTTCCATCTCCAGATTATTGATTTTCTCCATCACCAGTTCTGCCGCCTTTCTGCCCATCTCCTCCAACGGAGGCTCCATAGTAGTAATCTGAGGAGATACGATGGTTGATAGTTCGGTACCCGAAAAACCAGCCACGAAAATCTCTTCCGGCACCCGTCTACCCAAGGCACGGAGTCGATTCTGCGCACCTATCGCCAAAGTATCAGTAAAGGCGAAGACGGCATCAAATTCCACCTTATTATATATAAGACGGTCGATGGCATCAGCTCCATCCTTGAAGGTCATTCCCGTCTTCACAATCAGCTCCGGGTCGAAGAGATGGAATTTCTCCATCGCCTCACGATAACCCAAACCTCGCTGATAGGCATTATAAATGTCGTCGGGTCCCTGCAGATAGACGATGCGCTTCCTGCCCAGGCGGATAAGATGCTCTACCATGAAATAAGAATCAACATTATCATCCACCATCACCTGCGGCATTTTCAATCCGTATGGAATGCGGTCGTAGAAGACTATCGCCATACCATCTGCTGCCAACTGCTGATACATTTCTATGTTCTTGCGGTAGCTGCAGAGGCTCACAATCAGACCATCTACCATAAACTGCTCCATCATCTTCAGGTTCTCCAACTCCCGCTCCGGTTTCTCATCGCTCTCGGCAATCATCACCTTCTGGTTCTTTTTGTAGAGCACGTCCTGAATACCATTAATCACCTGCGAAGCATAAGGGGTATGCATCTCCGGCACGATGACACCAATGGTGTTCGTACGCCCCATCTTCAGGTTCATCGCCACCGGATTGCGCTTGTAGCCGAGTCGTTTTGCCTCTTCCACCACCATCTCGCGCGTCTCCTTGCGAATGTTCTTGTCATCCGTCAACGCTCTGGAAACAGTGGAGACCGAGATGCAGAGAGAACGGGCTATATCCTTAATTGTAACATGTTTCATAATGATGTTTTTTATTAAAAAATCGTTCGTCTTTTGAAGTTGTCGATGCAAATATACAACTTTTCCTTTAAACCGACAACATTTCTCGAAAAAATGCTCATAAAAATGCTATCTGAATATTACATTTTACAAGTTCATCTTACTAAATCTAAAATGAGAACGATTGCAACAAGCTTCAATCCCATATTTCTACCCATCTTCCTTTGCCTCCTCATCAAAAAGTTGTACCTTTGCAGTCGAATTTTCAGCAAGAACCAGGCATTACGCCTTATAGAGAACAGAATTTTCAGCAAATATATGTAATTAATATGTAAAAACAGCAGTAGTTATGAGCATTAATATCAAGAGAAATCAGTTGAAGAGAGTAGTTATCGTAGGTGGCGGACTCGGTGGTCTTCGTTTGGCAGAAGACCTCTGCAATTCAAACCTGCAGGTGGTGTTGATCGATAAGAACAATTTCCATCAGTTCCCTCCGCTTATCTATCAGATAGCTTCGGCAGGTATCGACCCAAGTTCCATCTCCTTCCCTTTCCGCCAGATTTTCCGCAAGCGCAAGAACTTCTACTTCCGCATGGCAGAAGCGAGAGCCGTATTCCCAGACAAGAAGATTCTGCAGACTTCCATCGGTAAGATTGAGTACGATTACCTGGTGTTCGCAGCAGGAACCACTACCAATTTCTATGGCAATGCCAACATCGAGAAGTGGGCGATTCCGATGAAGACCGTTTCAGAGGCAATGGGATTGCGCAACGCTGTGCTGAGTAACCTGGAGCGTGCATTGACCTGTGCCACAGAAGAGGAGCGCCAGGAACTCCTGAACGTGGTCATTGTGGGCGGTGGTGCCACAGGTGTGGAGATTGCCGGAGCCCTCTCAGAAATGAAGCGCTACGTGATTCCTTATGATTATCCTGATATGGACTCATCTCTGATGCACATCTATCTCCTGGAAGCTGGCGACAGACTGCTCGCCGGAATGTCACAGGAATCTTCTAAGAAAGCATACGAATTCCTTACCAGCATGGGTGTGGATGTGCAGTTTGGCAAGATGGTAACCGACTACAAGGACCACAAGGTTCTGATGAAGGATGGAGAGGAGATTCCTACCCGCACCTTCCTCTGGGTATCAGGTGTAAAGGCTCAGCCTATCACAGGTATCGACGGCGACCATCTGGGCCGTGGCTTCCGAATCGTAGTAGATGAATTCAACCGCATCCCTGGCATGGACGGCCTCTTTGCCATCGGCGACCAGTGTATCCAGACTACAGATCCTGCTTATCCAGGCGGTCATCCACAATTGGCTCAGGTAGCCATCCAGCAGGCTGCGCTTCTGGCAAAGAATATCCAGAAGATTGCAGAGGGAGCAGCAGATTCCCAGCTCAAGCCATTCCGCTACAAGAACCTGGGTTCTATGGCTACCATCGGAAGAAACAAGGCAGTGGTAGAACTTGGCAAGTTCCACAGCCAGGGCTTCTTTGCCTGGGTATTGTGGCTGGTAGTTCACCTCCGTTCTATCCTTGGCGTAAAGAACAAGATGATGGTAATGCTCAACTGGCTCTGGAAGTACGTAAGCTATAACGATTCTATCCGAATGATTACCTACGCCACCAAGCCTAAGGAGGTGCGCGATCGATTGAAGCGTGAACAGACCACTCATCTCGGCACCGACTTGCTGGAGAATGAAGAAGAGGAAGAGGAAGTTTAAGATAAGGCGATAGATTAAGCTTAAATGCTTAAAATAAATAGAAAACGGGTGTATCATTCAATAATATAGATGATACACCCGTTTCTTTTATTACTGTTTTCTGAAACAGCTTCTTTTATGCAGGTTCCAGAAGTCGATACCTTTATTAAGTAGATTCCCTTATCACTGTTTCACCTCTCAATGCAATTTCCTCTATCCTTCTATAACCATCGGCAATATGCTCCAGCAGCAGTCGGCAACTTTCCTGCGCCATTTTCTCAATAGGCTGCTCCACTACCGTCAACTGAGGATGAACCAAAGTAGCCAGAGCTGTGCCAGACATGCAGCATAACGCCACATCCTCCGGAATGCGCAAGCCACGCTTCTGGATAGCACTCTTGGCTCCCAACACAGCAGTCTCCGTAAAGCCAAAGACCGCATCAAAGGGCACATTCTTCTCCAGGAAACGCTCCATCACCCAACTACCCTCTTCAGCCGACAAGGCTGGCGACAAGACATCTTGCGCCTGATACTCTATATGAAACTTTTCCAGCGCATCCCGATAACCCCTCAATCGTTCATAGCTGTTTCGGATATAAGCAGGTCCCGGAATATGAATAATATGCTTATACCCCTTGCGCAACAAAGCCTCCACCATGAAAAACGACATGATGTAATCATCCATATGCACCTGTGAAGCCTTTACCTTCTCCACCGTTCTATCGAAAAACACGATGGGAATGCCCCTATCTATCACCTTATTATATAGGTCCACATTATGCTCCTTATCGCATGCACTCATCAGGATGCCATCCACACGCAGCTGCTCCATCATCAGAATGTTCTCTCTCTCCTGCTCAGGATTCTCGTTAGAGATGGCAATCATCACCTTATACCCCTGCTTGCGCAAGATGGCTTGAGCATCATTGATAAAGGTCATATAGAAAGTGGTGACGATTTCGGGAATGATGATGCCGATGTTATGAGTACTCTGCTGGCGAAAGTTCACAGCCAGTTCGTTGCGATGATAGCCCATCCGCTCGGCAGTTGCCAATATCTTCTGCAAGGTTTCCGCCTTCACATTACCCGTATCTCCCGAAAGAGCACGGGAAACGGTGGACTTGGAAATCCCCAGTTCCCTTGCAATATCCATAATGGTTACATATTTTGCCATATCTCTTTTTCTTTCTTGTTGAATGTGCCTGCAAAGATACTTATTTTCCATGAAAGCAACAACAAAAAACAGAGAAATCTTTTTGGGAACGGTTGCGAAAAATGGGAACGGTTGCGGGAACGGTTGCGAAAAAAGAGTCGTTTTTTTTTCTTGATTTTCCAGCAAAATCGTTCTATCTTTGCAGCGTGAAAAGGAAAAACGATTTTTCTAATCGCTCCATTCCTTCGCAAAACAAAGAATAAACAACATTAAGTATCACAATCAAACCTAAGAAAAAAGAATATGGAACAAGATTCTAAATTTCAAGCGAACAATTCGCTAGAGAACAATTCGCAGGGAAAGGTTCCCTTCATCAGTAAGCTCGCCTATGGCATGGGCGATGTGGGCTGCAACTTCAGTTGGATGTTCGTGGGCAACTTCCTCATGATTTTCTACACTGATGTGTTCGGAATCAGCATGAGTGCCGTAGCAACCCTGATGCTTGTATCCCGATTCTGGGACGCCATCAACGACCCCATCATCGGCACACTTACCGATAAGACCCACACCCGATGGGGACGATTCCGCCCATGGCTGCTCTTCGGAGCTCCTATCACGGCACTGGTACTGATACTCACCTTCTGGGCCCATCCGGAATGGAGCCAGACCGCCAAGATTATCTATATGGCAGTAACCTACTGCATCCTGGTGCTGGGATATACCTGCGTGAACCTGCCTTACGGCACACTCTGCGGAGCCATGACACAAGACATCGATGAGAGAGCCAAGCTCAACACCAGCCGTTCGGTGAGCGCCATGATGGCCATCGGAGTAATCAACATCGTAACCGTTCCGCTCATCAGCTGGTTTGGCGCAGGCGATACCAAATATGGTTATCTGGCTGTGGCTGTACTCTACGGCATCATCTTCGCCGCCTGCCATCTGTTCTGCTTCCACAAGACCAAGGAAGTGGTAGAAGTTCCTGTGGGACAGAAGCTCCCTTTAAAGGTGCAGCTTCGTTCCGTGATGAAGAACAAGCCCTATCTGCTCGCCCTCTTAGGACAGTTGCTCTTCGGTTTCATCCACTACGGACGCAACGCCGACATGCTCTACTATTTCACTTATGTAGAAGGTTCGGCAACGCTCTTCTCCTACTATTCCATGGCCATCATCGTGCCAAGCATCATAGGTGCAGCCTGCTTCCCTCTGGTATTCAGAAAAACGGGCAACAAGGGTTTCACGGCAGCCATCTTCGCTTTCCTCACCGGTATTACGATGATAGGTCTGTACTTCTTCAGCCCTAACGGCAGCGCCATCATGTTCTATCTGTTCTCAGCTTTGTCGTGGTTCTTCTTCTCAGGCTTCAATACAGCCATCTATGCCATCATCCCCGACTGTGTGGAGTATGGCGAGTGGAAGACAGGCATCAGAAACGACGGATTCCAATACGCCTTCATCTCGCTGGGCAACAAGATAGGAATGGCACTCGGCACATCGCTTCTCGCCATTGCCCTGGGCAGTGCAGGATATGTAAGCAACGCTGTGCAGAATCCAGAAGTATTGAACATTATGCACCATGCCTTCAGCACCATTCCGGGAGTCTTGTGGATCATCACCGCAGGATGCCTCTGCTTCTACAAGCTCAACAAGAAGCAATACAAGCAGATTATGGCCGATCTGGAGAATAAGAAGAAATAAATAAAAAAGAAGAAATAAATAAACGGGATCTTTTATCCCACCAACTATAACAATAACAATTTCAAAACATTATAATTATGAGACAGGCAATACTGGTAGAACCAAAGCATATCGAATTCAAGGAAGTAGCAGAACCAAAGGCAGCAGACTTAACTGCTCATCAGGTTCTCGTCAACATCAAGCGCATCGGCATCTGCGGTAGCGAGATTCACTCTTACCACGGTCTTCACCCAGCCACCTTCTACCCAGTGGTTCAGGGACATGAGTACTCAGGAGTGGTTATGGCTGTAGGCAGCGAAGTTACCGTCTGCAAGCCTGGCGACCATATCACCGCTCGCCCACAGTTGGTTTGCGGCAAGTGCAACCCTTGCAAGCGCGGACAGTATAATGTTTGTGAGCACCTGCGTGTTCAGGCTTTCCAGGCAGATGGTGCAGCACAGGATTTCTTCGTTGTAGATGACGACCGCGTGGCTAAGTTGCCAGAAGGCATGAGCCTCGACTATGGTGCCATGATTGAGCCTTCTGCCGTTGGTGCCCATGCCAGCAACCGCACCGACGTGAAGGGTAAGAATGTAGTAGTGAGCGGTGCAGGAACCATCGGCAACCTCATAGCCCAGTTCTGCATTGCCCGTGGCGCCAAGAATGTACTCATTACCGATGTAAGCGACCTCCGCCTGGCTAAGGCTCGCGAATGCGGCATCAAGCATACCCTCAACATCACCAAGAAGACCTTGAAGGAGGCTGCCCAGGAACTCTTCGGTGAAGAAGGCTATCAGGTAGGTTTCGAGGTAGCAGGTGTAGAAGTTTCCATCCGTTCGCTGATGGAGACCATCGAGAAAGGTAGCGACATCGTTGTTGTGGCAGTTTTTGCCAAGGACCCAGCCCTCAGCATGTTCTATCTCGGCGAACATGAATTGAGACTCATCGGTTCAATGATGTATCGCCACGAAGATTATCTCACAGCCATCGATTACGTAAGCAAGGGCATCGTCAACCTCAAGCCACTCGTAAGCAACCGCTTCGCCTTCGAAGAATACGATGACGCCTACAAGTTTATCGACACTCATCGCGAAACCAGCATGAAGGTTCTCATCGATTTCGAACAGAAACCTGGAGAGAAGAAGTAAAGAGATAGAAGAGAAGAAACATACTGCAAACGATTGCAGAAATTGGAAACGATTGCGGGAACGTTTGCAGAAAGTTTAGATGATTTTTCTTTGTGAAGGTAGCTGAAAAATGCTACCTTTGCAACAGAAATCAAGTAACATCTCTAACATTCTTAAAGTAAAAATGACAATGGAAAAGAAACAATCAGTGATAGGTATCGGCGAGGCACTCTTCGATGTGCTTCCAGAAGGAAAGAAGCTAGGTGGTGCTCCAGCCAACTTTGCTTACCACGTTTCGCAGTTCGGACTCAATAGCTGTGCGGTCAGCGCAATGGGCGATGATGAGCTGGGCAAGGAACTGGAAAAGGAACTCAACGATCACCATCTCAACTATCAGATAGATAAGGTAGCCTACCCTACAGGCACCGTCCAGGTTTCACTCGATGCCAACGGCATTCCTTGCTACGACATCAAGGAAGGAGCAGCCTGGGACAACATCCCTTACACCCCAGCCCTGGAAGAATTGGCTAAGAATTGCACCGCAGCCTGCTTCGGTTCGCTGGCTCAGCGCAACGAGGTTTCCCGTAACACCATCTACCGCTTCCTCGACCACATGCCTGAGGGAGAAGGAATCCTCAAAATCTTCGATATCAATCTCCGTCAAGGCTTCTATACCAAGGAGATTATCACCGAGAGCATCAAGCGATGCAACATCCTCAAGATCAACGATGAGGAATTGATTACCGTAAGCCGCATCTTCGGCTATCCGGGCATCGACCTGGAGAACAAATGCTGGCTCCTCTTGGGCAAGTACAATCTGAAGATGCTCATCCTTACCTGCGGTGTAAACGGCAGCTACATATTCACCCCTGGCGAAGTTTCGTTTATTGAGACTCCGAAGGTAGAAGTGGCAGACACAGTAGGTGCTGGCGATTCTTTCACAGGTGCATTCGTGGCAAGCATCTTGAAGGGTAAGAGCGTAAAGGAAGCTCATGAATTGGCAGTAAAGGTTTCGGCATTCGTCTGTACACAGAACGGAGCCATGCCCATCTTGCCTGAGGAGTTTATCAAGTAAAGTCTCATTTGCCCAAATTATATGCAAATTATAATTATCAGTAATATATGATTTAAGTAATTAGTTAACGTTTATAAGGTTCATAGTTAATTAGGTTTATAAGTTTATTTTGTAGTAAAACCATGAAAAGAATTGTAGTTATTGTTTTGATGATGGCTGCTTGCCTGGGAAATGCCCAGGCACAGCTCCATCTGAAAGCCAACGTGCAGAACAATCATCTGTGGCGTGGCATGGAAGTTTCCGACGGCATCGTCCTCCTCACCGACCTGAGCTATACGATGGTCAACGACCACGTTACCGTGGGACTTTGGGGTGGCTGCAACTCGGAAGGCTCCTACAAGGAGTTTAACCATTATCTGAATCTGAAGGCTGGCGGTTGGGGATTCGCCCTGTGGGACACCTACAACTTTTCCCCTGGCGCCACCTATAATAATAAGGAATACTGGAACTACTCTGCCCATACCACGGGCCGATTCCTCGATGCTACATTAAGCTACCGGTTTCAGGACGAGAAGTTTCCACTGCTCCTGAGCTGGTCAACGGTAGTCTTCGGACGTGACCGCAACAGCGACAATACGAAGCAGAAATATTCCACCTTCGCCTATGCGGAATATCCTATCTATCAGAAGGATGGCTGGAAGGTAGATGCAGGAGTAGGTGGAGCCTTCGCCCTGAACAGAGCTGGCGAGGATGCCCACTTCTTCGGAACCACGGCAGGCATCGTTCACGTATCGCTGCAAGCCACCCACGACCTCAAGCTCGGCAACTACACCGTTCCGGTTTACGCCAAGGGCATGTGGAATCCGCAGAGCAACGAGAGTTATTTCCAGATTGGAGCAGAAATCATCCGCTTCTAAATCTTCAAAAAACACAGAAAGTTTTATCATAACAATCATCTAAACACAAATTCATTATGAAGATTAAAGATTTTACAACAGGTGTGCAGCACATTGGCATTCCTACCAACGACATCAACAAGACCATTGAGTTTTATCATGCCCTGGGCTTTGAGACAGCCCTCCGCACAGTAAACGGCACCGAGGAAGTAGCCTTCCTCCAGCTCCACAATCTCATCATTGAGACCTATCAGAACCATCAGGCAAAGATGGAATATGGAGCCGTTGACCACATCGCCATCGATGTAAAGAACATAGACGATCTCTTCCAGGTTGTGAAGGAAGCCGGAACATTCAAAATGTTGGATCAGCAGGTAAATGGTCTTCCTTTCTGGGAGAATGGTGTAAAGTTCTTCACCATCGAGGGTCCTAACAAGGAGAAAATCGAGTTCTGCGAGAAACTCTAATCCGCAGCTGACTTTTAGATAAACACAGATTAGCATAGCAATACAAGAGAAAGAGATAAAAATGACGAAAGTCCAGCTTGGAGCCTTTCAGAGAGAGGCATCCGAGTTGGACTTTCTTTTTTCGTTTTCCTTGAGGAATATGATGCGTTTTTCCCTGATTGATGTTTCAAGGATATTAATGATGCTCAGGCACAATGGCGAGATACACCAGATCATGGTCGGTGAGGTTCTCCATATAATGAGCATGGTTCATAGGGCAATAATGCACCTGTCCCTGTCGAACCTCCTCCACGGTATCATCATAATGGAAAGTAGCAGTGCCGCTTACCACATAGATAATCTCGCAGTTGCCCTCATGAGTATGAAGACCAGTTGATGCACCCGGACGCAAGGTGGAATACATAATCTTCACCTTGTCATCCACATAGTTACGAGTATCGAGTTTTCCCTGTCCACCCTTGAAGCCCTCCAAATGAGCCTCAGCAATCTTTTCGAAATCTATTACCATCTTTATAATGTTTATTGTTTAATATCTATTGCTTACAGTCTATTGTCTGCTGTTTACTTGGCTTTTATGAATGAAGCCCTGCAGCTTACTTTGCTTTCGCAAAATACTTCCATAGCGGAGCCGCCATCAGGCTTTGCCAGATTTCTCCCTTCTCCAGCATTTCCATCACTTCTTCTCTTGAGAAGAGGCGAATCTCGATATCCTCAGCCTGGTCTAGATGCTGAACATCCATGCGCTCCACATCCGTAGCCAGATAGCAATGGGTAAGATTGGTATGAGTGCTCGGATTAGCCGAAATCGTCATCCACTTCTGCCAGTTTCCGCCTCCGAATCCAGTCTCTTCCATCAGCTCTCGCTTGGCAGCCGCCATCGGGTCCTCGCCCTTCTCTATCACTCCTGCGCAGAGTTCATTCACAGTCTTACCTATCGCATAGCGATACTGGCGCACAAATACGAACATTCCGTCCTTCGTAATGGCGATGGTGTTCACCCAATCAGGATATTCCAGCACGTAATATTCATCGATAATGGCTCCAGTAGGCAATTCCACCTTATCCACTCGTGCCGTGAGCCAAGGCTTCTCTATCAGATACTTCTGCGAGAGCGTCTTCCATTTCATATCTTTATCAGCCATTTTCTTACTTCATTTAAAAAACTGGATTTTCTTTATTTTAATTGATGGTGCAAAAGTACGAAAAAAGATTGAAAAGAGAAAAGTTTACTTGTTATTTCTTTCAAAAAACAGACTCTAAAACCTTTATGCCATTCTTAGCCCCTAATTTTAGAAAAAACAGTATCTTTGCAAGGCATAAAAATCATTCGCATAAAGGAATTTAATCAAATAAAAAGACATCATGGCAGAACATTTTATTATAAAAGATTCCTTAATATTCATTTCCCTCTTGCTTGATTACACTCGGACCGTCGATGAGTTCAGGCTGAGGGGCATTTCTGTTCACATCACCATATGCTCTGCCCAGATCACTCATCGTAATACTGATGTTGCGGTTCACGGGTCTGTCTTTATTTAATAGACTGTGCGAGAAGAGCCACTGATAGGTTTTCTTCAGATAAAACACGCGGGCAGGGGTACCGTGATTGGCACCCTTCCACCAGTCGTATATCAATCGGGTATCCTTGCCATCCTTCACAAGTTTATCAACCACAACCTTCGATTGCTTGACCGGTACTGCCCTATCTGCTGTGCCATGGATAATCCAGAAAGGCAAATTGCCCAATCCACTCACATCCTTATACGAACAGCCGCCACACAGCGCCATGCCGGCAGCTATCCTATCGGGATAAGTAGCACAGACATCCATGGTGCCATAACCGCCCAAACTCATGCCCAAGACATAAACCCTATTAGAATCGCATGGGTAATTCTTCTTCACCCAGTCGAGCATATCCATGATTTTCTTCGGGTTCCAGGCTCCTCCCGGATTCTGCGGAACGATGGTCAGCGCATCAATATCGCGCCCCTTGACGATGGCATCAAGCGGTCCGTATCTTCTCACCTTATTCAGATTCTTGCCACAAAGACTGGCACCATGCAGAAAGATGATGACCGGTGTCTGTTCTTGCGAATAAAAATAATCTACCGGCGTATAAACCCAGAAGTTGTAACCTCCCGGAATCTCATCTTTCACAGCTCGCAGAAAGTCGTAAGCCGACATGCTGCATACGGAAAGACAGAATAATATAAACAAAAATATCTTTTTCATTTTCTTCCTTTTTTACCTGTTTAGTATCACGCTCCCTGTTTCATACCATGAACGTTCATCACACAAAAGTAAGTAAATATCAGCATATTACCAAATATCCTCCCTATATTTTTCTTTTTTTTATCCAAAAGAAAGATTCGTTTAAACTTCCAGGTAGAAAGATAAACAACGATTATTTGTGTTAAAAATCATAAGAATCACATCGGTTCGCATTATTTTTATTATCTTTGCATCATAACAAGACGTATAATAAATAAATATAGAATTATGAATGTAGGAGATAAAATACCAGAGATTCTTGGCATTGACCAGGACGGACGTGAAATCAAGGCAAGCGATTATCGTGGTCGCAAGATAGTACTCTACAGTTATCCGAAGGCTAACACCAGCGGATGCACTGCCGAAGCCTGCTCCCTGCAGGCACATAAGGAGGAACTGGCAGCAGCCGGTTATGAGATTATCGGCGTGAGCAAGGACAAGCAGGCGCTGCAGAAGAAGTTTGCCGAAACCAAGGGTTTGCAGTTCCCTCTTATCGCAGATACCGAAACCACCCTACTGCAGGAACTCGGCTGCTGGGGCGAGAAGGTAACCTGCGGCAGAAAGACCATCGGCATCCTCCGCACTACCTATCTTGTCAACGAAGAAGGCGTCATTGAGAAGATCTTCACTCCAAAGGAGATCAAGACCAAGATTCATGCCGAGCAGATTCTGGATTACATCCATCAATAAAGAACAAAACGAACGAAGTGGGAAAAAGAGTATGTTAGAACACATTGCAGATTTCACAGCGTGGCCAATCCTTACGGGAATTTTCATTGGCTATATTGCCAACCGCATCATGAGCGGCGAAGGCAAAGGATGTTGTATGAACCTATTCATAGGTATTGTGGGCAGTTATGCCGGCGCCATCATCAGCAATCTGCTGAACATAGAACTGTTTGGCAAGGGTTATCTTACCAACTTCGTCTTCTGCGTCATTGGCGCCATAGCGGTATTGTGGATTTGGAAGAAACTCTTCGATTAACATCTTAAGTAGATATAAATATTGATTAAAAAAAACATAAGATTATGACAAACAAGGAATTGATACTCGCCCAACTGATGAGGGCGATGATTAAGTACGATGGTGGCGATGCGCCACTCATCCAGCATTTCGTAAAGGTGCACGACTTTGCCCGTATGATTGCGATAGCAGAGGGAATGAACCAGGAAGACCTCTTCGTGCTCGAAGCAGCAGCCATTCTTCACGATGTAGGCATTCACGTTTCACAAGCCAGATACGGCAACTGCGATGGCAAGCACCAGGAAGAACTGGGTCCTGATGAGGCAAGAAAAGTACTGTCAGAAGTTGATGGATTCACAGCCGCACAGATAGAAAGAATCTGCTGGCTCATTGCCCATCATCATACTTATCAAGATGTTACCAGCCTCGACCATCGCATTCTGCTCGAAGCAGATTTCCTGGTGAATTCCTTCGAAGCCCACCTTGCTCCCGAAGGCATCATCACCTTCCGCGACCATGTATTCCGCTCGGAATCAGCTATCAGTATGCTGAATGATATGTGGGGGCTGTAACGAAAGTTACTTTCTTGGAAAGAGCATCATAGAGGGAAGGTGAAAGTACAACAAACTGCTGTTATGTGTTTTATTTAAAACTAATACCTTTATTCTATTTCACTTCTGTCAGTTTGCCCGTCTGTGAGTCAATGATATAGCCATGAAGATTGACGTCTTTTGGTACGAGAGGGTGTGTACGGATCGTATTGATGGTATTCCTTACAGAATCCTCTGTGTCGTGGAATCCCTCCAGCCAATGGTCGAGGTCGATGCCGCAAAGTCCGATGGTATCGATAACATTCTGATGGATGCCACGTTTGAGCATCAATTTCTTCATCTGCTGTCCGTTCATGTGGCATGCACCGCAGTTGGAGTGGGCAATGACCATGATTTCCTCTACACCCAATTCGTAGATGGCTACAAGGAGACTACGCATGGCTGAGTCGAAAGGACTGATAACCAGTCCACCGGCGTTTTTGATGAGCTTGGCATCTCCGTTCTTCAGGCCCAAAGCTGCTGGCAGAAGCTCAGTGAGGCGGGTGTCCATACAGGAAAGAATGGCAAGTTTCTTGTCTGGATATTTACTCGTAAGATACTTTTCGTAAGTCTTACTGGCTACGAAGTTTTCATTATACTTGATGATTTCTTCTATAATCATAGTCGTGTAAATTGAAATGTGAAACTAAATTTTCCTATTTCTCAGGGGTTGGCTTGAGGTAAGCCATGAATTTCTCTGGCTGATAGTTGAGAACCAGCTCATCCGGGAACTCTGCTTTTTCTACCAGTGGCATAATGTTGCTGTAGTCGGCAATCATCGCAGAGAAGTGGGCATCACTTCCGAAGATGACTGGAGTTTCATACTTCTTGGCAAGTTCCAGCAGTTCCAGATTATTGGGAGCAGCCACAGTCTTGTGGCGGATGGGAGCCATGGAATGGTTGTTGATTTCAAGCAAGGTATGCGTCTCTCTGGAAACTTTCATGAGTTCCTCGAAATCCAGTTCTGCCGTACCATCGCCGGGATGAGAGATAATCTGCACGAAGGGATTGCGCATGGCATTGATGACACCCTGCGTATTCTCCTCCTTACTTCCTCCCTGCCAGCAAAGGCTATGGATGCCTGCTATTCGGATATCCAGCATACGCCAGTAATCCTCGTCGAGATCGATATCTCCCTTCGTATTGAGGATGTTGAGTTCTGCTCCAAGCATCAGTTTGATTCCATAGAACTGGCGTGGAACACAATGAAGGTTTCTGAAATAGATAGGATCACAGGTACCCGGGATATTGGGACCGTGCTCTGTGATTCCCAAGATATCCAACCCTTTCTCCTTTGCTGTCAAGGTCATTTCCTGCAAACTGCTGAAGGCATGACCTGATGCTATTGTATGTGTATGAACGTCTAATAATGTTTTCATGGTGCAAAGGTAATGATATTTACTAAGAATGTAAGAGAAACAACTATTAATTAATCAAAATTTGTTTTTACGGATATTTAAATTAATAATAAATCACCATTTTATGTTGGTTTTATTCAGCTTCAAGCTCCAATAGCTTTCTCTTTGCGTCCAATCCTCCGGCAAAACCTGTAAGGGAATGATTGCTTCCGATAACTCGATGGCAGGGAACGAAAATGCTGATGCCATTAGCTCCGATGGCACTTGCCACGGCTCTGATGCCGTTAGGTTTGCCTATACTTATAGCTATTTCCTTATAGCTTCTTGTCTCTCCATAGGGTATTTCGAGCAATGCATGCCATACTTGTTTCTGAAAATCAGTTCCTACAGGATGCAACGGAATATCAAATATCTTGCGGTTACCGGCAAAATATTCATCCAATTGCTTTTTGGTCTGATCCAGGATTGGGGATGTTTCTATCTTGAAAACAGCCTTCATATATCGCAAAAGCCGATGCTTATTGCGCTCTGCACATGGCATTTCATTCCAATCACAAAGGCACAGTTCGTCACCCATCGATGCCAAGATGATTTCTCCGCAAGGCGAATTGTAATATTGAATGTTTACTTGCTTCATTGTCTTAAACTGATATTTTTTGTTCATCAATCATATAGGTAAAAGAGGTATGAGAAAACTGTTTGACGAATCTCATATTTAACCGCCATACTAAGTAGTGTATTATATTGTTCTTTTCACGCAAAGGTAACAAATATTTATAGATTACACAAGACGTTTGTTGAAATAGAACAAAAGCAAACGAACGTTATAAAAGGAAGATGCTGTATGTTTGGATTGAATGAGAGCACCCAATATATCTCATAGAAGTATCATCATTTTACGATTGTACAACTAAAAAGTGTATAGTTGAACAACTAAAGAGGTTATAGCTGTACGACTAAAAAGTGTATAGTTGTACAACTAAAGAGGTTATAGCTGTACGCAGGGCAAACGCATTAAATTGCGCTGCCCTCCAAAAGTTTTGACAGGTACTCTT
>ERZ791902.221-NODE-221-length-48601-cov-159.107444_pt1 | contig 48601 bp, 44 predicted proteins | sample MGYA00510149_ERZ791902 | MGnify/ENA primary metagenome ERZ791902 (study PRJEB30046, sample SAMN00792060) | human gut metagenome | study: EMG produced TPA metagenomics assembly of the A metagenome-wide association study of gut microbiota in type 2...
TGAGATAAAAACTTATCTCATTCTCAATCACTTATAAAAAATACGTACTTTCTCCTCTAGAAACAAACAGTTTCATGGAATGAAATATTTTGTTTCATTCCATGAAACCGTAACCTCGTCTGCATATCTGCTAAAAGACAGGGTATTCTTTATACAATAGGCAGACTGATGCCGTTGATTTTCTGATAGATGTCGAGCGCATAGATGTCTGTCATGCCGCTGATGTAATCCAATACAGCCATGATTCTCTCTTCCAGATTCTCGTTCTCGATGTCGTACTGACTGCTTACCCGGCGCAGGAGCTGCTTGGAATAGAAACGAGAAGGGTTTACGGCTGCTTCGACGAAAACCTTCATCAGGGTAGCCATGATTTGATAACCTGAAAGTTCGATGTCGAGCACCGGCTTGCTTTGGTAAATCTTAGAGTAGGAGATCTTCTCGCATTCCTGGTATGCCTTTTTCTGGCGCTCGGAAATGTGGTCGATGAGACTACCTTCGAATGTTCCGGCTAGGATTTCCTCCTCGTGAGCCAGGAAGGCTGCCACACATTCGTTTTCCAGTTTTCCGATAACGCTGGCTCTCATATAGACTACTTTCTCGTTTTCGTCAGTCAGTTCTTCGTCGATGATTCGCTGGCGTATCTTCTGCTGGATATCTTCATCGAAGAAACTCAGCAGCAGGTGCTCCGTCTCAGCATAGGAAAGAATCTTGAGCTTATGGGAGTCTTCGATGTCCATGATTTCGTAGCAGATATCGTCGGCAGCTTCTACCATATATACAAGTGGATGGCGGGCGTATTTGAGAGGCTCACCCGGTGCAGATTTGCAAAAAATGCCCAATTCATCGGCAATTTTCCTATAAGATTCCGTTTCTGAAGCAAAGAAACCGAATTTTCCGTGGTTGCCGGCAAGACAGCTTGCAAACGGGTATTTCACGATGGAAGCAAGCATGGAATAGGTCATGACGAAACCACCCTGACGGCGCCCCTTGAATCGGTGGGTCAGGATTCTGAAGGCATTTGCGTTACCTTCGAAATGCGTAATGTCATCCCAGAACTCGGATGAAACCATTGGCTTTATCTTCTGCCCCGGTCCTTCAGAGAAGAAAGTCTGGATGGCTTTCTCACCGGAATGACCGAAAGGAGGATTGCCCAGATCATGAGCCAGACAGGCTGCACTTACGATGGTTCCTATCTCTTCTACGAGCGTATCCTTCAGGTCAGGCTGCTTCTGGATGACCCGTCGGGATATGTCGTTACCTATCGACATGCCCACACTCGCCACTTCCAGACTGTGGGTGAGACGGTTGTGGACGAAGATGCTGCCCGGCAGAGGGAAGACCTGCGTCTTGTTCTGCAATCGGCGGAATGCCGAAGAGAAGATGAGGCGGTCGTAATCGCGCTTGAATTCAGAGCGGTCATCGTGGCGCTCAGCATGCTTGTGTTCCTGTCCGAAACGCTTGTTTGATATGAGTTGTTTCCATTCCATAATCCGTAGATCCTTATATTTTAATATTGCACTTTTATCGTTCTGTAGCGCAAAAATACAGGAATCTGCGCATAATTCAAAATAAAAATAGATAAATTATATCATTTTTACTTATAAAATGCGATTATTCGCCTAAAAAGCAGTATTTTTGCAGAAAAATATGCTGAAAGTACAGATTATCAATAAGGGGCATCAGCCTCTCCCTGCGTTTGCCACACCTCAGAGTGCGGGCATGGATTTGCGTGCTAATATCGATGAGGCTATCGTGCTTCATCCTATGGAGCGTAGACTCGTCCCTACGGGGCTTTTCATGGCATTGCCGGCTGGTTATGAAGCGCAGATAAGACCTCGTAGCGGACTGGCACTGAAGCATGGCATTACCGTGCTCAATACGCCGGGTACCATCGATGCCGACTATAGAGGCGAAATCATGGTGCTGCTCATCAACTTTTCACAGCAGGACTTCGTCATCAATGACGGCGAGCGCATTGCACAAATGGTGCTTGCCAAGCACGAACAATGCGACTTCATCGAGGTAGAAGAACTCGACGAGACAGAGAGAGGCGCTGGTGGCTATGGTCATACGGGAGTAAAATAAAAAGAAAGGAATCGAATCGTGAAATTCAGTTTGAGAAATACTGCTATCTGGATGGTCGTGGGGCTGATAGGCTCTGCGGCTTTGCCGTCTATGGCCCGTAAGGTAAAAGTGAAACACGTGGCGCAGCAGGCGGTAGCGGTGAAGGACTCGCTCAGTCCTAACGACCGCAAGCGTTTTGAATACTTCTTCCTGGAGGCGGGAAGGCAACATGCAGCCAACAACTATTCTGCTGCGATGGACCTCTTTGAGCATGCCCGACAGATAGATCCGAATGCCGCAGAGACATACTTCTATCTCTCGATGTATCACTCTCAACTGAAGCAAGATTCGCTCGCCCTTCACTATATGGAGAAGGCAATACAGCTGGCTCCGGAAAACCAGACCTATGCTGAGAATCTTGCCCAGCATTATATCGGCAAGCAGCAGTATGACAAGGCGATAGATGCCTACGAAGACCTCTATGCCCGCAATCATGGCAATACCGATGCCCTGCATATTCTGGTGCAGCTGTATCAGCAGCAGAAGAACTTCCCGATGATGCTGAAGACCATTTCGCGTCTGGAAACCGAGGAGGGTGAGAGCGAGCAGTATACGCTTTCCAAGATGCGCATCTACGAAATGATGGACGACAAGAAGGCTGCCTATAAGGAATTGAAGTCGCTGGTAGATGCCCATCCGCTCGACATGGTTTACAAGACGATGCTGGGCAACTGGCTCATGCAGCATCACCGCCAGAAGGAAGCCTTCAAGATGTTTACGGATGTACTGAAGGAGGAGCCGGAGAATTCCTATGCCCAGATGTCGCTCTACGACTATTACAAGGCAACCCAGCAGGAAGACCAGGCTCATCAGATGCTGGATAAAATACTGCTCAGTCCGAAGACGGATCTGGAAACCAAGGTGATGATGTTCCGTTCGTTTATCCAGGACAATGAGACCCATGGTGGCGATTCCACTCAGGTAGTGGCGCTCTTCGACAAGGTGCTCGATGTGCCGCAGCCATCGGCTGATGTGGCAGAAATGCGTGCTGCCTATATGAGTCTGAAGAAGATGCCGGACAGCATCATCGGCAAGGCTTACGAGAAGGTGCTTGCCATCGCACCGGATAATGTCAATGCCAGACTGCAGCTGGTGCAGCTGCTCTGGAATCAGAAAGATTATACATCGGTAATCGCCCAGAGCAAGGCGGCTCATGCGTATAATCCGGAAGAAATGGTGTTCTATTACTTCGGTGGAATGGCGCATTATCAGAAAAATGATGAGGATGCGGCGCTCCATGAATTCCGTCAGGGCGTGGCACAGGTAAGAGCCGATGCTTCTCCTGACCTGGTTTCTGATCTCTATGCCGTCATGGGCGACATCCTTTACAAGAAGAAGGACAAGCAGGCGGCTTATGCGGCTTACGACTCCTGTCTGCAATGGAAGGATGACAATGTGATGGCGCTGAACAACTATGCTTATTACATGAGCGAGGAAGGCACCGACCTGCATAAGGCAGAATCGATGAGCTATAAGACCGTGAAGGCGGAACCTAACAACGGCACTTATCTGGATACCTATGCATGGATCCTGTTCAAGGAAGAGCGCTATGCCGATGCCAAGACTTATATCGATGCTGCTCTCAAGAACAGCGATTCTACCGAGAATAACAGTACGATATTGGAACATGCCGGCGACATCTATGCCATGAACGGAATGATAGATGACGCCATGAAATACTGGAAGCAGGCGCTGGACGGCGATGGACAGAATGCCGTCCTGAAATGGAAAATAAACAATAGACAATATATTACCGAGGATGAACTGCTGCGTCGTAACAGACCGGCAAAGAAGAAATCGGTAACGAAGAAAATCATTAAGAAAGGTAGAAAGAGATGAAAAAGAATAAATGGATGTTGATGGGTGCCGGAGCTGCCATGATGCTGATGGCTGCTTGTGGAACCAGCAGACAGGTACAGGGAACCGGCAAGGTTGATGCCGGCAAGCAGCAGACATCTGTCAAGGCAGACGAGCAGGGAGAAAGCTTCAGCCAGCGTGCTTTCCTGCAGATGGTTTCGGATAATCAGGTCTACGCCAAGGATATTGTGGGCAAGATGGATTTCACTATCCTGATGGGAGACAAGGAAGTGAGCGTTCCTGCCAAGTTGAGCATGCGCAAGGACCAGCTGGTGCGTATCCAGATCTTCATGCCTTTCCTGGGCAGTGAATTGGGGCGTCTCGAGTTTGCTCCTGATTATGTGTTGATTCTGGACCGTTATCACAAGCAGTATGTCAAGGCAGACTATACGCAGGTGGATTTCCTGAAGAAGCAGGGCATCTCGTTCTATACCTTGCAGGCGTTGTTCTGGAATCAGCTGATTCTGCCGGGCGAAAAGGAGGTGACCAAGTCAAACCTCAAGAAGTTTGACGTCAACCTGAATGTTGCCGGCAACGAGGTTCCGGTAACCGTCAAGAATGGCTATATGACCTATGCCTGGAATACCAGCCGCGAGAACGGGCGCATCACATCGGCTGATGTCAACTATCAGAGCTCACAGCATGGCACATCCCGTCTGCATGTAGATTACAGCAAGTTCAAGAGTGTGGGCGTGAAGATGTTTCCGGCAACACAGGTGATGTCGTTTATGACTACTGCAACCCAGAAGAAGCAGGAAATGAAACTTATCCTCAATCTCAACGAGGTGAAGACAGATAGTAACTGGAGTACTCAGACCGAAATTTCAAAGAAATACAAGCAGGTTTCGCCTGAAGAAGCACTTCGCAAAATTATGAGTATCTGATGAAACGTATCCTATTATTAATGATGGCTCTGGTATTCTCGCTGGCTCCCTATGCCCAGAAACAGGTGCAGAAGAAGCGACCGGTAAGAAAGACCGCAGTGGCTGCCAAGCCTCAGAACAGAAATAAAAGACCGGTGAAACATTCTGCCCCTACCAGGGCAGAACGCAAGGCGGCTACCTACAGCAATGCTTCTATCCGAGGATTGCAGGGACAGCGTGCGTCTATCCAGAAGAAAATCAAGGAGCAGGAACAGGCGCTCCGCAGGAATCAGGCAGATGTGAAGAAGCGACTGGAAGACCTGATGATATTGAACGGTGAGATAGACCAGAGTCAGAAGAAGATTGATGGCATCCAGAAGGATATTCATCATATCGACGGAAATATCGGTATCCTGCAGGCGCAGCTGAAAACCCTTCAGCAGCAGTTGCAGGACCGCAAGAACAAGTATATCCGTTCCATGAGATATATGAGCAGACATCATACGGTACAGGACAAGCTGATGTTCATCTTTAGTGCCAAGAATCTTACCCAGATGTATCGCCGACTTTCCTTCATCCGCCAGTATTCTTCCTATCAGAAGGTGCAGGGCGAGGCTGTAAAGGCAAAGCAGAAGCAGGTGAACGAGAAGCATGTGCAGCTGCAAAACGTAAAGGGACACAAGAACACCTTATTATATAAGGGCAAGCAGGAGAAGACTGCACTCGAAGGCAAGCAGACCCAACAGCAGGAGATGGTACACGGACTGCAGAAGCAGCAGAAGACCATTCAGGCTGTGATTGCCGACCAGCGTCAGAAGGATGCGGCAATCAATGCCCAGATTGACCGTTTGATTGCCCAGGAAGTAGCCAAGGCTCGTGCCCGTGCTGCTGCCGAGGCTAAGAAGAAGGCTGCTGCAGCTGCTGCCGCCAAGAAACGTGCTGAGGAATTGGCGCGTAAGAAGGCTGCTGCCGAGGCTGCTGCCAGGGAGAATGCACGTCGTATTGCTGAGGCGAAGGCTCGTGAAGCTGCTGCCGAGGCGGCAAGAAGAAAGGCTGCCGAAGAGGCAAGGCAGGCTGCTGAGGCTGCAAGAAAGGCTCAGGAAGAAGCGGCTGCTCAGGCTGAAGCAAAGGCGAAGGCCAAGGCGCAGGCTAAGGCGCGTGCTGCTGCCGAGGCTGCCCAGCGTGCTGCAGCAGAACAGGCAGCACGTCAGGCTGCTGCTGAACAGGCGGCAAGAAAGGCGGAAGCTGAACGAAGGGCTGCTGAGTTGAAGGCTAAGGCGGACGAGGAGCGGCAGGCTCGTGAGATTGCTGCTGCCAAGAAGGAGGCGCAGGAGGCGGCTACCTTGAGTTCGGTAGACCGTATGCTGAGTGGCGGATTCGAGGCAAACCGTGGTCGTCTGCCAATGCCTATCAGCGGCGGTTATCGCATCGTCAGCCATTTCGGACAGTATAATGTACAGGGCTTGAAGGGCGTAACCCTCGACAATAAGGGTATCAACATTCAGGGCAAACCGGGTTGTGTGGCTCGCAGCATCTACGATGGTGAGGTGAGTGCCGTATTCGGCTATGGTGGCATGTGGAATGTACTGGTTCGTCATGGTGCCTACATCTCGGTATATTGTAACCTAAAATCGGTCAGCGTTCATAAGGGACAGAAGGTTAGTACCCGTCAGGCTTTGGGTAATGTTGGTTCTGATAACATCCTTCAGTTCCAGCTTCGTAAAGAGACTGCCAAGCTCAATCCGGAAGCTTGGTTGGGAAGATAAATGCATGAATATTATGCAGCCGGTAGTGTTTTTACTGCCTGGTTGCTGTAGATGATAGAAATGAAACCTCCAATCGATTGGTTCGATTGGAGGTTTTTTATTGCTTGCAAGAGAGATGGTTACTTGCAATTTACCAGATGACGTAACAAAAGCTTTTTCTCATGTAACTTTTTAATATCTTTTAGGCATTATTTGAGAGCTAACTCAATTTTATGTTGTAATTTTGCAGAGGAAAATTTTGAAAAGAATTAATAACTAGAAAAGAAGTTTTATAAATATGAAGCATTCATGAAAAGATGTATAGGGCTATTCTTATACTGTTGGTTCCTTATTATTTTGTTTACTTCTTGCATTTATGATGACTATTCCGGTTGCCCGCAAAAGGATGACCGTAAAATGGTGCGGATTAATGTGGATTGGCATTTGTTTGATAAAGAGGTGCCTACTGGTATGACGGTCATGGTGTTTCCCTGGTCAGGTGATGCTCCGCAAACTGTCTTGACTAATGAGATAACTCATGCCGACTTTTCCTTGAAACCTGGAAAATATCGTGTACTGGTATTCAATCAAAGTACGACTGAGTTTGGTACACTCGACTTTCTAGGAATGGACTCTTACGATACAGCGCGAGCTGTAGTACAACATGTAACATCGCGCTGGTACTTGCGTGGAGATGATGAATTGATAGGGGTTGAGCCCGAGTGGCTTGCCTCTGATAAACTCGATGAATTCGATGTTTCTGAAGACTCTTCTGAGGTTACTTTAACGCCAAGGAATGTGCTTTCGCATATCCAGGTCAACGTGAAAGTTCCAAGTATAGGATACCTGCGTTCTGCGAGAGGATCCTTAACAGGTATTTCGGAAGGATTTCTGCTGGGACAGGGGAAGCCGCTTCAGAGTAAGGTGACTTATCTTCTGGAGTCCTGGACGAAAACGATAGATAAAAATGACGCAACATTAGGAACGTTGAAGACATCGGTTAAATGTTTTGGACTACCAGAAACCACCCATTCAGATGCTGAAAACAATAAGTTGTCTCTTTCAGCTTTGTTGATAGACAAAAAGACGCAGGTAGATTATCAGTTTGCGGTAGGAGATAAGTTTAAGAAAGATGATAATTCATCGGAGTTAGGTTATGTTATTTCTCTCCATGTTGATGTTAAGGTACCGAAACCATTACCTGAGGTGAAGCCTTCGGAAGGAAGTTCTGGCGGTTTTGACGTCACGATCAAGGATTGGGGTAAACCTGAGGATATTGATATGGAACTGTAGAAATAGTAAAGTGATAAGAAACATATAAAAATAGTAATAATAGATTAGTTTAGTTTAAAAATCAAAACAGATATGTACAAGAATTTTTTTATGGGTATTGCTGCAATGGCAGCGTTGACATTGGTAAGTTGTTCAAGCGATGACTTGAATAGTCTTTCAGACAATTCTTCTAAGAATGAGGCTATCAGCTTTGATGGCTATTTGGGAAGAAGTGCAGTTGCTGTAAATGGTTCACGTGGTAGCGTGCTGACGAAGGATAAGCTTAAGACTGATGGTTTTGGTGTGTTTGGTAACTATAACGCTGCTGCTGGTCAGAACTTTGGTTCTAATTTGTTCAACAATGAGAAGGTAACTTTTTCTAGTTCTCCGGAACCTGCAAAGTGGACATATACAAATACTAAGTATTGGCCAACAGAAGGTTATATTAATTTCTTGGCGTATGCTCCATATTCAGAAGGAACGAAGTTAAACGAGAATACATCTTGTATTGATTTTATTGTTAAAGGTAAAGCTACTGAACAGATAGATTTGTTGTGGGCTAATGCTAAGGATCAGACAAAGGAAAAAAACTCTTCTCCAAATAAGGTGGAATTCAAATTTGCTCATGCTTTGTCTAGACTTGGTTATTCTGTAAAGTTAAAGGAAGCTTATTCTGGCGCAACTATTACATTGAAGAAGATTACATTGGCAGGATCTGCTACAGAACCAACAAAAGAAGCTTTCTACACAAAGGGTACCATAGATTTGTCTAAGCCTTCTTCCGATGCAAATCTTTGGACAATATCAACTCCTGCTGAAAAGCAGAATTTTAATTGGTTCTCTGCTACTCAGGCATTAAGTACAACTGTTTATAATAATCCTAATACAGATTATTTGTTTGTAATTCCACAGGATTTCTCTCAAAAAACATCTGGTGCTGATGAACTTTATGTCATTGTAGAATACACCATTCAAACTGGAACAACAGCAATAATGACAAGTACGGTTTCTAGTCAAATTAAAAAGAACTTCGAGCAGGGTAAGGCATATATGATTAACTTGACCATTGGTCTGACTCCAATCGAATTCGATGCTGATGTTACAGATTGGGGAGTTGATGATGAGATCAATATCGATTCTTGGAAGTAATCGTATCAGATAAAAATAATGAATTAAAAATTATCATAAGATGAAGTTTCTTCGTTTAGCCTTTTATGTTTTGTTAGCACAGCTGGTATTGTCTGGTTGTGCCGGCGAAGCTGTGGAAGAAACTTCATCTTCTTCATCTTCTGAAATCACCTTTGATGCTTATTTGGGTCGGAATGCTTCAACCCGTGCTGGAATAAACAATATTGATTCTCTCAAGGGGAAGAAATGGTACTCCGGATTTGGTGTCTTTGCAAGATACAACCATAATGGGAAAATCTCATCTCTGATGGATAATGAACACGTAACCTGGGAAGAAAATCATTGGAAATATACAAATACCCGATATTGGCCAAATGAAGGAACTGTGGATTTCTATGCCTTTGCGCCTTATAATGGAGGCGTAATAATGGGCAAGCTACCTGATAATCTGGTCAACAACCCTGATAGTAAAGACGAAACTTATATATATTTTCCTTCTAATGTGTCTCCTGTAGATTTGGTGTGGGCTAATGCTAAGGATCAGACAAAGACTAATGAACCTGTTAAATTTACTTTCAATCATGCTTTGGCTCGTTTGGGCTTAGATATCAAAGCCAATCAGGATTTAGAGGAAAATGGTGCAGTTATAACAGTTGAAGAGGTGGATCTATATGGCTCCGAAGATTATAAAGGTGTCTTTGATATGGTGGGCTATCTGAATCTTAAAACGGGAGGCTGGCATGTCGTCAACAATGAAAAAACTAGATGGTATTATACTTGGACACCAACTGGCAAAGTTAGCAAAGAAGATGGCAACGATGGCAACGAAGATGGCGAAGGAAAAGATCCCGTTTTAAAGTTAAGTGCATCTCAGTTAAACCATACAACTCCTATAATAACAAATGATCCCAATTCTTATATCTTTATAATCCCTCAGACGAAGTCCGAAAAGTTTCATCTAAAGATAACTTATACGGTAACGCAGGGGGATTTTGTGGAAGAGGTGACGGCAAGTAAAAATCTGCTAGAAGTTCTTGATCAGTCAGGAACGAGTAAACCGTCTTTTACGTTTGAAGGAGGAAAAGCGTATGTCTTTCATTTGAAACTTTCACTTGATCCTATCAATTTCAACGTAACGCCTAAAGTCGAGGATTGGAATGGGGTGATAGATGAAACAATGCCTTTATAAGGATAATCTGGAATATGAAACGGAATATTTATAGTAAGTTATGGATGATTTTCTTTGTCTTGATGGGTGCAGCCTGTACCCATCAGGTGGAGGATGCTATTCCTGTATCTGGTCAGCCTATTGAGTTTTCTGTGCAATCAGATTGGAAGGAAATTCCCAATACTCGCTCGAATGCTGGTAAAACGCAATTTAAAGCAGATGACAAGATTCAGATTTTCGGCTTCCATAAGTCTTCTTCAGGAGTCGAGATGAAGTTTATGTATCGTGTAGGTGAGCCGGCTAGAGGTCAGATAGTAACCTTTGATGGTACAAACTGGAATTATTCACCCAAGCGTTTCTGGCCAAAAGAGGGAACGCTAGATTTTTATGCCAGTTATCCAGATTACTCTGTTCTCAATGAGGAAGATAAGATGACTTATGTGCAGCCGGATTTCAATCCTTTGGGAGTTGATCTGTTGTGGGGCTTAGCTACCAATCGTAAGTGTGCAACGGCGTGTAACGATATCGTACCGATCTGGATGGTGCATGCCTTGGCTAAGGTGAATATTAGTTTTGACGGTTTTTCGGATGAAATCGGATCAGTTATAGTCTCGGCTTACAAAACTGGTTGGTTCTCTGGAACATTAGATGGTGGAATCCCCGATTGGCAAGTTGATGATAAAACGAATATTGATGCTGTCTTTTATAAATATGGAGACAAAAACCTGATAATAAATAATTCTGTTACCGTATTTATCTTGCCGGGTAAGATTACGGGATTCCAGATGTTTGATGTTCCTGGTAATAGGATTAATGCTTCTGATGAAATTTTTGATAAAATCCAGAATCTTACGTTTAAAGCAGGAAAGGTATATAATCTCAAGATATCAAAAGGAGTACAGAAGAAGAATACAAATAGCCGTTCTATAGCGATGTCTGTCCGTTGTGTTTCGGAATAGCGAAAAAATATCCTAAAGATGCTTGGCTAGAACATGATATCAAAAAAGAAGTCTTATCGTTTGCCAACGAAAGTAAAGTAACAAGATAAAAGATGATGAAAAACAGAAAGAGGGTGTGTCATAAGTTTATAATTCACCCTCTTCTTGTTGTTGGAAGAGATAGGATATGTTGTTGGAAGAGATAGGATATGTTATTGAGACAGTCAGTATCTTCGGCCGCACAACAGCTGTTGTGCGCTTGCATAACAGCTGATATGCGCATGCACAACAGCTGATGTGCGTGCGTTGGTCAACTGTTATGCGCCAACTATTATCCAGACTTATGACACACCCTCTTCGTTTTTTATTGTATTCTATATAATAAGGTGTAGTCAGAACGAATGTCTCTTTCAGATGCTGGCTCCATCCAAGAGTTCCCGGTATTTAGCTACAGCATCCGAAATCTCGCTTATTTTGATAAATTCATCGGCAGAATGGGAACGGGAGGATTCGCCAGGACCCAGTTTGAAGGATGGGAAGTGCATCAGCGCCTGGTCGCTCAAGGTAGGACTGCCGAATGGCTTCATGCCCATCGCCACACATTTCCTGATAAGAGGATGTGCCGGGTCGATGCGGGATGACTTCAGGCGGAAACTGTGGGCCTTCACCTCGCTCTTCAGGTGCTGGCAGATAAACTTGTAAACCTCCTCGTTGTCATAGAACTCGTTGGTGCGGATATCCACAAGCATCGTACACTTATCCGGAATCACATTATGCTGGGTTCCGGCATTCACAACGGTCAGCGTCATCTTGGTAGGTCCCAGAAACTCGCTTACCTTCTCAAACTTATAGTCACGAATCCATCGCATATCATCCAATGCCTCGTAGATAGCGTTTACTCCCTCGTTGCGGGCAGCATGACCGCTCTTTCCGTGAGCAATCACATCCAGCACCATCAGTCCCTTTTCGGCAACAGCCGGGTTCATGCCGGTAGGTTCACCTACGATGGCAAGGTCGATATGCGGAAGTAAAGGCAGGGCACGGGTGATGCCATCCTTTCCCGACACCTCTTCTTCGGCAGATGCCAAATAGATAAGATTATACTGCTGAGGCTTTGCGGTCAGCATTCTGAATATCTGGAGGAGCGAACAGAGTCCGCCGCCGCAATCGTTGCTGCCCAAGCCGTAAAGTACGTCATCTTCTACATCCGGTGAAAACGGGTTGCGTGTCCATGAAGTCACAGGCTTCACGGTATCGATGTGAGCGTTGAGCAGCAGGGTAGGTCGGCTCTCATCGTAATGAGGGTCGATAATCCAGATGTTGTTCGCCTCACGATGAGGTTCGAAACCATATTTGCGGATGGTCTGCTCCATGATGTCGGCAGCCTCCTTCTCGTTTCTGCTTACAGATGGGGTGGCGATGAGCTTTTTCAGCAAATCCACGGCATCACTTACATATTCTTCTTGTGTCATCATAATCTCCCTTTTTATTGTTTCGAGGGCAAAAAAAATGCAAACGAGGACAATGAAAGTTACTTTCAAATTGTCGAGTGCAGCTTTTTTTCTGCAAAGTTACGAAAAAAAGAGCAGATAATGTGGAAAAAATATCTTTTTATTTTGTGTTCTTAACAAATTCTATTATCTTTGCATCAGAATATAAATATAAGCTTATGCAGATTAATAGTCATCTTTCGGTACTGGTACATGATCTCGCCAAGAAATGGGGAGAGAAAACTGCTTTAACTTTCAGAAAGTTTGGCAGCGACCAGTGGCAATCGGTTTCATTCAACCTCTTTTCCTTAAGAGTGAAACAAGTGAGCAATGCCCTCCTGAATCTTGGGGCTAAACCTCTTGACAAAATTGCTGTCTTTTCGCAGAACTGTGTGCATTATCTGTACACCGACTTCGGTGCGTATGGTATCAGAGTTACTGCTGTGCCATTCTATGCCAACAGCAGCGAGCAGCAGATTCAATATATGATTAATGATGCGCAGATTCGCTTCCTCTTTGTAGGCGAACAGGAGCAGTATGACAAGGCTCATCGTATCTTTGCCCTCTGTCCATCTCTGGAACGTATCATCATCTTCGATTCAAGCGTGCGCATCAGTACACATGACCCTGCAGCCCTCTATTTCAAGGACTTCCTGAAGCTGGGAGAGAATCTTCCTCGTCAGACAGAAGTGGAGGAACTCTACAAGCAGGCTAGTATGGATGACTTGGCTAATATCCTCTATACCAGTGGAACAACTGGAGATAGCAAGGGCGTGATGCTGACCTATAGCCAGTATTATGCTGCTTTGAAGGCAAACGACGAATGTGTGCCTGTTACCGACAAGGATCGTGTCATCGACTTCCTTCCATTCACCCATATCTTTGAGCGTGGATGGGCATATCTCTGCTTGAGCGAAGGTGCCGAACTCATCATCAATACTTATCCTCATGAAATTCAGGAGAGTATGAGAGAGGTGCATCCTACCTGTATGTGTAGTGTGCCACGTTTCTGGGAGAAGGTGTATATCGCCGTAAAGGCAAAGATGGATGATGCTGGTCCTCTTCAGAAGAAACTCTTCTACCATGCCTTGGCAGTAGGAAAGAAGCGGAATATAGAATATCTGGCAAACTGCAAGCGCCCTCCTCTGACATTGGAGTTGGAATATAGAATTATCAACAAGACCGTTTTGAGCATGGTTCGCAAGCAGTTGGGCTTGGAAAAACCTAATATCTTCCCTACAGCGGGTGCTTATGTAAGTCCGGAAGTAGAGGAATTTGTACATGCCATCGGTATCAATATGGTGGTGGGTTATGGTCTGACCGAGAGTCTTGCCACCGTATCTTGTGATCATCTCGACAAGAAACGCAGTCTGGGTTCGGTGGGTCGTCCAATCTCTTGCATTCAGGTAAAGATAGGTGAGGATAATGAGGTGCTCCTCAAGGGCCCTACCATCACTCCGGGATATTATCATCGTGATACCACCAATGCGAAGGCATTCGACAAGGATGGATTCTTCCATACCGGTGATGCCGGCTACATGAAGGATGGCGAGCTTTATCTCACCGAGCGTATCAAGGACCTGTTCAAGACATCGAATGGTAAATATATCGCTCCGCAGCAGGTAGAATCGTTGCTCCTGGTAGATAAGTTTATCGATCAGGTGGCTGTGATTGCCGACCAGCGCAAGTTCGTATCAGCCCTCGTCGTTCCAGAGTTCCGTCTCGTGGAGGACTGGGCACGTGAGCATCATATCGCCTTCACCTGCCGTGAAGATTTGTGTGCTAACGAGAAGGTGCAGAAGATGCTGATGGACCGTATCCAGATTCTCCAGCAGCATCTGGCTTATTATGAGCAGATTAAGCGCATTACCCTCCTGGCTCACCACTTCTCTATGGAGTCGGGTGAGTTGACCAATACCTTGAAGATTCGCCGCCCTATCATCAACAAGAACTACAAGGCGGAGATTGACAAGATGTATGAGGAGTAATGGTTTTACTTTGAACTTTGAATTTTGAACTTTGAACTTTATGATAACTCTTTATGATGATGACTCTTATCATATAGTTGGAGGGGATAAAGATGAAGTTCAAAGTAATCATAAAGTTCAAAGTTCAAAATTCAAAGTTCAAAGTTAATGATTACAGCTGACCAGTTGAAAGATGTGATGGACAGAGCTGACGCTCTGCATCGCTATCTCAATATAGACCAGAAGAAAGTAGAATTCGAAGAGGAGCAGCTCCGTACCCAGGCTCCTGACTTCTGGGAAGACCCGAAGTATGCTCAGGAGCAAATGAAGAAGGTGAAGGGCATCCAGAAGTGGCTCGACGGTTATAAGACTGTACGTCTTTATGCCGATGAGTTGAAGCTGGCGTTCGACTTCTATAAAGATGAAATGGTAACCGAGGAAGAGGTGGATGCCGATTATGCCAAGGCAATCAAAGCCATCGAAGACCTGGAGTTGAAGAACATGCTTCGCCAGAAGGAAGACCCGATGGACTGCGTGCTCAAGATTAATTCCGGTGCCGGTGGTACCGAGAGCCAGGACTGGGCGCAGATGCTGATGCGTATGTATATGCGCTGGGCTGAGGCTCATGGCTACAAGGTAACCATCACCGATATGCAGGAAGGCGATGAGGCTGGTATCAAGAGCGTGACCATGACCATTGAGGGCGGTGAGTATGCTTATGGTTATCTGAAGAGCGAGAATGGTGTGCACCGACTGGTGCGTGTTTCTCCTTTCAATGCCCAGGGCAAGCGAATGACCAGTTTCGCCAGCGTCTTCGTAACTCCGCTGGTAGATGATACCATCGAGGTGTATGTTGATCCAGCCAAACTTTCTTGGGATACTTTCCGTTCAAGTGGTGCCGGTGGTCAGAATGTCAACAAGGTAGAATCCGGTGTCCGTCTGCGTTATTGGTATACAGATCCAGATACAGGCGAGGAAGAGGAAATCCTCATCGAGAACACCGAGACCCGTGACCAGCCAAAGAACCGTGCCAAGGCATTGTTGCTCTTGAAGAGCCAACTCTACGACCGCGCCATGAAGAAGCGTCTGGAGGCTAAGGCTAAGATTGAGGCAGGTAAGAAGAAGATAGAGTGGGGAAGTCAGATTAGAAGTTATGTCTTCGACGACCGTCGTGTGAAAGACCATCGTACCAACTATCAGACATCGGATGTTGATGGCGTGATGGATGGTAAGATAGATGATTTCATCAAGGCATATCTGATGGAGTTCCCTACGAATGATGAAGAACAATAATAACCTAAAAAATATATAACTATGGGTGGAAATAAAGATTTAAGAAGAGCTAAGCATGAAGCTTACCAGAAGAAACAAGCTGCAAAAGCAGACAAAGTAGTGAAATGGATTTTTGGAGGATTGATCATCTTGGGTATCCTCTTTATGATTTATACAATGTGGCTTTCAGCTTAAAGTTAAAGGTATAAGAAAATGAGTGGATTGGAAATAGAAAGAAAATTCCTCGTTAAGAAGGGCGACGCTTATAAAAGCGCCGCCTTTTCTTCTAGTCATATTCAGCAGGGGTATATTCCGGCAGAAGGGGCTACGGTGCGAGTTCGCACGAGAGACGAGAAGGCTTATCTCACGATTAAAGGTAAGTCGGTAAACGGTGGTATGACCCGTTATGAATTTGAGAAGGAAATAACCATGAATGAGGCGCAGCATCTTCTGCAACTCTGTCAGGGGGGAGTCATCGATAAGCGCCGCTATCTTGTCAGGAGTGGAGACCATACCTTCGAAGTAGATGAATTCTACGGTGATAATGAAGGTTTGGTCATGGCAGAGGTGGAGTTGGCAAGCGAGACCGAAGCCTATGAGAAACCTGATTTCATCGGCATGGAGGTAACAGGCGACAAGCGTTTCTATAATTCTCATCTTCTGGGTAATCCTTTCTCGCTGTGGCGTGAAACCTTGCCAGAGGAATATCGATAGAAAAAGTGAATAAACTGCCTTTTTTATGCGAAAAAGCATGCTGAAATGCATAAATATTACTAATTTTATGCTTTTGCTTTCAAATATTTCTATTATTTCGGAAATATTTTATAATTTTGCAAAATGTTATACGAAAAGTTAATGAAATTAGTAAGAAAGAAATAGAAAATGGCAGAATCAAATAGAGGTAGTTTTGGTAGCAAGATAGGAATGATACTTGCTACAGCTGGTGGCGCCGTAGGTTTAGGTAACGTATGGCGCTTCCCTTATATGGCTGGTCAGGAAGGTGGCGCAGCCTTTATCCTGGTTTACATCGGATGCGTACTTCTGTTGGGTATCCCTTGTATGATTTCGGAGTTTATCATCGGTCGTCATGGCGCTTCCAATACGGCGCGTGCCTATACCAAGCTGGCCAATGGAACAGCTTGGAAGTGGGTGGGCTACCTGGAGGTGCTTACGGGTTTCCTGATTACCGGTTACTATGCGGTGGTTTCGGGATGGTGCTTGCAGTATGTTTATGCCAGTATCATGGGCGAACTGCATGGCGATCCAACCTTTGTGGCGAATTACTTCAAGGAGTTTTCTGCCGACCCGATTCGTCCGGTGATGTGGACGGTGGCAATCTTCCTGATTTGTCACTTTGTGATTATCCATGGTATTCGTGGAGGTATCGAGAAGGCATCCAAGGTAATGATGCCGCTTCTGTTTATCCTGCTTCTGATTATCGTGGTGGCTTCCTGTCTGTTGCCGGATGCCGGAAAGGGTATCGAGTTCCTGCTCAAGCCTGATTTCGGAAAGGTGGATAGGAATGTATTCCTCAATGCCTTGGGACAGTCGTTCTATTCCATGAGCATCGGTATGGGTTGCATCTGTACCTATGCATCTTATTTCAGTCGTCAGACTAATCTCTTGAAATCGGCGATTCAGATTTCTGCCATCGATTTGATGGTGGCGGTATTGGCAGGCTTGATGATTTTCCCCGCAGCATTCTCGGTAGGAGTATCACCGGATAGTGGTCCTTCGCTTATCTTTATCACCTTGCCAAATGTCTTTAACGAGGCGTTTGCATCAATGCCGGTATTGGGATGGATTATCTCCTTGATGTTCTATGTACTTCTTTCTGTGGCAGCATTGACATCCCTGATGTCGCTTCACGAGGTGAATACTTCTTTCTTCTATGAGGAGTTGAAGATTGACAGAAAGAAGGGTGCCATGATTGTTACGGTATCTTGTGCCATCATTGGTGCATTCTGTTCGCTTTCTTTGGGGGCTACAGATAAGTTGTCGTTCTGTGGCAAGACCTTGTTCGACTGGTTCGACTTCGTAACGGGTCAGCTGTTCCTTCCTACGGGAGGTCTCCTCACCTGTCTGTTTTTGGGCTGGTATGTTCCGAAGAAGGTGGTGCAGGATGAGTTTACTAACTGGGGAACCTTGAAGGGAAAGGTATTCCATGTCTATCTCTTCCTGATCAAGTTCGTTTGTCCTGTGCTCATCTTCCTGGTATTCCTGAACCAGTTTGGAGTGTTCGGATAAGCTATATATATAATAAGGTGTAGTATGTCGTGTTTTATCTATAAGCATTGAAAACTAACCTTTAAACATTAAAACAATGGAGACTAGAGGAAATTTCGGAAGTAAATTGGGCGTCATTCTTGCTACAGCTGGTTCGGCTGTCGGTTTGGGTAATGTTTGGCGTTTTCCTTATATGGCAGGTCAGAATGGAGGTGCAGCCTTCATCCTTATCTATCTGGTTTGTATCATCCTGTTGGGTTTGCCTGGTATGATGAGCGAGTTTATTATTGGTCGCCATTCGGCTTCCAATGCAGCGCGGGCTTATAGTAATTTGGGTAAGAACAAGGCTTGGGGAACCGTAGGTTTGATGGGTGTCATCACCTCCATGATTATCCTTGGCTTCTATGCCGTGGTGGCAGGTTGGTGCCTGCAATATCTCTATGCCAGCATCATGGGTGGCGTTCATGGCGACCCGGAGTATGTAAAGACCTACTTCCAGACCTTTGCCTCCGACCCAATTCGACCTACTTTGTGGGCAGTGGGCTTCATCCTGCTTACCCATGCGGTGGTGGTAAGGGGTGTCCGCAATGGCATCGAGAAGGCATCTAAGATTCTGATGCCGCTGCTTTTTATCCTGCTCATCGTCATCGTCATTGCCTCCTGCTCTTTGCCGGGAGCGATGAAGGGCGTGGAATTCCTGTTCCATCCTGATTTTTCAAAGGTGGATGAGAATGTATTGCTCGAAGCTTTGGGACAGGCATTCTTCTCTCTGAGTTTGGGAACAGCCTGTCTGTGTACATACGCATCTTACTTCAGTCGCCAGACCAATCTCCTGAAATCTGCCAGTCAGATTGTGGTGATAGATACCGTGATTGCTGTATTGGCAGGCTTGATGATATTCCCGGCAGCCTTCTCGGTAGGTGTGCAGCCTGATAGTGGTCCGTCACTCATCTTCATCACCTTGCCTAATGTGTTCCAGCAGGCATTTGGCGATATGCCGGTGGTGAGCTACATCATTTCAGTATTGTTCTATGCATTGTTGGTATTGGCAGCTTTGACCTCTACGATTTCCATGCACGAGATTGGTACGGCAATGATTTATGAGGAACGCAAGATTACCCGTGCTAAGGGTGCGTGGATAGAGACCATTACCTGCAGCGTCATTGCCGTATTCTGTTCTCTTTCTCAGGGAGCAGTTCCTGGATTGGGATTCTTCGGTAAGGATTTCCTTACGAATTGTGACAATTTCACGGCGCAGCTGTTGATGCCGCTTGCTTCGATTGTCACCTGTCTGTTCCTGGGGTGGTATGTACCGAAGAAGATAGTGCGTGATGAGTTTACGAATTGGGGCACGGTGAGTGGTAAGTTGTTCCCCGTCTTCCTCTTCATGATTCGTTTCGTCAGTCCAATCTGCATTCTGCTCATCTTCTTGCATCAGTTTGGTGTTATCTGATACCTATTTATATATATAAAGCCAAATGCGCTATCAGGCATAGTGCATTTGGCTTTTTCTTCTTTAGAAAGAGATATATAGTTTTAAGGTGAGATGTTCCGTTAGAAAGAGATATAAGGCGTAAGTCTTTCTATTTCGGCTGGGGGAAAATCCTTTAATAGTTTCAGCTCTTCCAGACTTTTTATCGGACCTCTCTGTCGGCGGTAGTCACAGATTTCCTTGGCTTGATAGAAGTTGAGATATGGATGTTTGCGGAGCTGGTTGAGGTTGAGCTTGTTGATGTCAAGCTTATGGATATGGTTGGCATCTATGTGGATAAACGCCAAGGCAGATTCTGGAATGCCTTCTATTTCGTTCAACTGTTCGGCAGCAGCGAATCCACCTAGACGGTCTCTGTATCTTATAATCATTTTGGCATAATAACTGCCAATTCCCGGTATCTTCTGCAGTTCGGTAGTATCGGCTGTATTTATATTAATGTGTTGTCCCGGACTCAACTTGTGTGGATAACTGTATACTTTTTCGTTTCCCGGTGTTGTAGAATGGGTGGTTGCAGTTATATCAGGTCTGTTGTATCGTTTCTGCTGACGGTATGGCTCTTTTCCGTAAAAATCGGAAGCAGGCTTGTAGTCATCTGCTATTCTTATGAATGGTGCCAAAGCCTCGTATTGTCTTTTCGTCATACCATAGACACGTGCAAAATCGGAAGGTCTACTATATACACCTCCTTTGGCACGGTAATGAAGAATGCTTCTTATCTGCCAAGCTTGCAGACCAAGACGTTTGAATTGGACAGAATCTGCCGTGTTCGGATCGAATGGAAAAGCTTCTTTGATTTGATATCCTTCTTTATGATATACAGGATTCTGACTAGTGGCATGTTCTGTCCGGTAAGTTTGAATAGAGTCGTTTTCTTTCTGGGCTGTTTCTGATGGTTCCCTATTGAAAAGAAAAATGAGTCCCATTAAAACAGTCATAGCTATTATGATCGCCAGTAAGGCATCGCGATCATTCCGTTGCAGATAAAAAATATCTCTTAATATCATACGCCATTCTGTTGGTTTATATAGGTCGGGATTACTGGACTCGAACCAGCGACCTCATCGTCCCGAACGACGTGCGCTACCAACTGCGCTAAATCCCGATGCCGATTTACTGTTTTTTACAGAATGACGATGCAAAGGTACATGAAAATTGGGACAAAACAAAATAAAAATGCATTTTTTTTCACTTTTGGGAAAGATTTTCTTGAAAAAATTTGTTGGAACCAAAAAAAATGTGTACCTTTGCACCCGCAAATGAGAAATCGTTTGTTATTCATAGTTGGTGCCATAGCTCAGTTGGTAGAGCAAAGGACTGAAAATCCTTGTGTCCCCGGTTCGATTCCTGGTGGTACCACTTCTATTGAAGCTGAATCTTCGTAACAAGATTCAGCTTTTTTTTGTTAATTTCCTGATCTATGATAACCTTTTCGTATAAAAGTTGTCATGATTGTTTTGTATGTCAGCGATAATCCTTTATCTTTGCATTAAATCTATAAAACAAAGTAAATACTATAATTATTTTATTGAAATGAAAAAAGCTTACTTGTTATTATTGGCTGGTATGTTATCTACCGTAACGTATGCAGACAACAATCAGACTGTTAAGATTGAGGGAAGCATCATTGATAAGGTTGTAACGGAAATAACCTTTGACGGGGATGATGTCGTACTTCATTATTCCGACAATTCTTCGGATACGAAGGATATGTCGCTTGTTGCCTTTTCATTTACTTATGGGGAGACAGCGGGAGTTCATCATGTTGAAAATGCTAAAAAGACATGGAATGGAAAAATATACAATCTTAATGGGCAATTGGTTGGTACATCCATAGAGGGATTACCTAAGGGTGTTTATATAATCAATGGTCAAAAAGTAATCATTAAATAATGTAAGGAGAAATATTCTATGAAGAAAATGATATTTTTGGGGGCGCTCTTTCTGGGGAGTATGACAGGAATGGTGGCTCAGTCTGCTACTGATAAGGTGAATCATGCTGTTGCTCGTAACAGCAAGGTGAACCAGATGTGTGTTACGACAAATGCAGGTGATGTGAAGTATTACAATACTGCAGAGTTGGCAAGTGTAAAGTTTGAGGGGAATAAGACAGTCATCGCTCCCAATGATGGTAGCGATAATGACGAATATGATGCTTCTGTCAGAGAAATCAACTTTGCCAAGAAAGTGGAGTCGGGTGAAAATGGAGGTATAGAGAATTCTGCCGGTGTCGTTCAGATTACTGAGGCGAAGGCTTGGCTGGAGTCTGCTTATCTGAAGTGGGTGCCTTTCGAGGGAGCTTCCTCTTACAATGTATATATTGATGACAAGAAGATTGATACGCAGCTCATCCGTCAGTATGCTTCTTATTTCCGTGCCGATGTGCTCGGTTTGAAGGCTGGTACTTATTCTATAAAGGTCGTTCCTGTCAATGCAGAAGGAAAGGAGATGGCAGGTGCCAATACTGCAACCAATCTTGTTGTGAAGAGTCATAACCGTGAGGGTTTTGCGCATTTCAACTTCGAGGGAATTGGTGCTTACAATAATGATGGTACATTGAAGTCGGATGCCAAGGTACTTTATATCGCGGCAAGTACAGCCAAGACTGTCTCTACCGATGTCATTGTCGGAAGTAAGAATAAGAAAGTTAATGCGAAAGGTTTTCAGGCTATCATCAATGCCTATCAGAAGGGATATGATACCACTCCTATTGCTTTCCGTATCATCGGTAAGGTGAGTCTGGCAGACCTGGATGGCATTTCGAGCTCTTCTGAAGGAATACAGATAAAGGGAAAGAGTGGATATTCCACCATGAATATGACCTTTGAGGGTGTGGGTGATGATGCTACCGTTTATGGTTTTGGCTTCTTGGTGAGAAATTCCAAGAGTGTGGAGTTCCGTAATTTTGCCATCATGCGTTGTCTCGACGATGCAATGTCGCTTGATACGCAGAATTCCAACATATGGATTCACCACATGGACTTGTTCTATGGTAAGAAAGGTAGTGCTGCCGACCAGGCTAAGGGAGATGGTACTGTTGACATCAAGGGAAACTCAAAGTATGTGACCGTTGCTTTCAACCATTTCTGGGATAACGGTAAGTCTTCTATGTGTGGCATGAAGAGTGAGACGGGTGAAAACTGGATAACTTATCATCACAACTGGTTCGATCATTCTGATTCCCGCCATGCACGTGTACGTACCATGACGGTTCACATGTACAACAATTATTATCAGCATTGTGATGTCTATGGCATCGGTGCTACGTCGGGTTCAAATATTTTCATGGAGTCTAACTACTTCGAGGCAGTGAAGCGCCCAATCATGAGTTCTCTGCAGGGAACAGATATCAAAGGCTCGAAGGGAACTTTCTCTGGTGAAAATGGAGGTATGATCAAGTCATACGGCAATGTCTTTGTTGATAAGCCAAGTGGCTTCAGTTATATTACTTACGCTGACAATCCTGCAAGCTTCGATGCTTATGAGGTAGCCAAGCCTTCTGATCAGCTTCCTGCAAGCGTTAAGACTTTGGTGGGAGGAACCTGTTATAATAACTTTGATACCAACCCAGACGTGATGTATTCTCATACAGCAGATAATGCAGTTGACGTTCCTTCCATTATAGAAGGCTTTTATGGGGCTGGTCGCTTGAATCATGGCGACATTCATTTCGACATTCCTGATGAAACGGTTGTTACCAGTGGACATCAGCAGCCATTACCTGCTTTAGCAAATATCCTGGATTCATACGAGTCGGGTGTTGTGAAAGTAATGGGTGTGGAATGAATTATGGACTGATGTATATTACAAAACGGACAAAACCAGACATATTCTGGTTTCTTGTCCGTTTTTTGTTTTCTTTTGGCAATTTTCTGTCTTGTACTTTTGATTGTATTTGATACTTTTGCAACCACAACCAAATGTTAGATCAAATAATAACCTGATTAAACAACTAGGCAAATGAATGCAATCTTTAGTAAAGTAAGAAAGAGAGGTATCCTTCTCGCAACAGTGTGTTGAAAATGGCGAAACTGAGTTTACGGTTACTGCCGACCTCAATACCATGACCTGGAAGTATGCATAAAAATCAGCTATCTTTGCAATATCTGATACGTAAAAGCGTTTTTAGAATAATGTAAAGATAGCTATAAACCCAAATAACAATGAAGAATATTTTAGGAAAAGCCATATTGCTGGCTTCAGCACTCTTGTTTTCTATTACGGGCACGAGTTGCAGCAATGATGATAATACCACTCCCGAAAAGGAGAAGACATACGATATGAGTGGCTTCGCCAAGGGAGCCGATGTTAGTTGGCTCACCGAGATGGAGAAGGATGGTGTGAAATTCTATAATCAGAATGGCAAGGCTACAGAATGCATGAAGCTCCTCCGCGAAGAGGGAACCAATTCTATCCGTCTGCGTGTCTGGGTAAATCCGGAAGGTGGCTGGTGTGGCAAGGATGATGTCATCGCCAAGGCTTGGCGAGCTCAGCAGCTCGGCTTCCGTCTGATGATTGACTTCCATTATTCTGATACCTGGGCTGACCCGGGCAACCAGAAAGTTCCTGCTGCATGGCAGGGCTATACTGCTGAACAGATGAAACAGGCTGTGGCTGATCATACAAAGAATGTGTTGAAAGCCTTGAAGGATAGAGGTGTAACCAACGTAGAGTGGGTGCAGGTGGGCAATGAGACTCGTGACGGAATGCTCTTCAATAGCGATGAGGCTGTAACCGGTCAGGTATCTAAGAATGCAGCCAATTTTGCAGCTTATATCAACGCAGGTTATGATGCTGTTAAGGCGGTTTATCCACAAGCTAAAGTCATCGTGCACGTGGATGAGGGTCATAACCTCGACCGTTATACCTGGCTCTTTGGTGAATTGAAGAAGAAGGGTGGAAAATGGGATGTCATCGGCATGTCACTTTATCCAGAAGATAACAATTGGCAGGATTTAACCACCAATTGTCTGAATAATATTAAGACTTTATCAGAACAGTACGACTGCCATGTCATCATCTCAGAAATCGGTATGTGGTGGGGCTCTGACCAGGCTGCGCCAATGATGAAGAAGATGGTGGATGGCTGCAAGGCAATCTCTACCTGCGAGGGTATCTTCTATTGGGAACCGGAAGTTTACAACAACTGGAAGCCAGCCAACTATACCACTCTGGGTTGGTCTGCATATACCAAGGGAGCGTTCGACAACAGCGGCAAACCAACTGCCGTATTCGATGCATATAAATAAGAATATTAAATAGCAATATGATTAAGAGAAGCATTACTTTCATGACTCTCGCCCTGGCGCTCTCTACTATGTGCCAGGCGCAGAGCAGAAAGGTTATCAACCTGCCTTCATGGGACTTCTCCCGTGATGGCAAGGCGTGGCAGCAGGTAGCTGTTCCGCACGATTGGGCTATCTCGGGACCTTTCGATAAGAAATGGGACCTGCAGATGGTGGCTATCGAGCAGAATGGCGAAAAGGAGAAGACCGAGAAGTCGGGACGCTCTGGAGCTCTCCCTTGGATTGGAGAGGGTATGTATAAGATGAATCTTCAGTTGCCGAAGGGCTACAAGCGTGCCGTCCTCGTTTTTGATGCTGCGATGAGTCAGCCTGTCGTTAAGGTGAATGGCAAGGAGGCTGGAAGATGGGCTTACGGCTACAATGCCTTCCGCATCGACATCACACCTTACGTGCAGTTTGGCGGCAAGAAGAATCTCGTAGAGGTTCATCTCAACAATGTAGAGGAAAGCAGCCGATGGTATCCAGGCGGCGGTCTTTACCGTCCGGTTTCCGTGGAACTTTACGGTAACGAGAACTTCTCTACCTGGGATACCTTCGTGCGTACCCTGAAAGCTGATAAGCAGGAAGCCGAAGTGGAAGTGAACGCCCTGCTGGAAGGAAAAATCGGTAAGTCGGGCAAGACGGTCATTGCCTTGCTCGATGAGGCTGGTACAAAGGTTGCTGAGCAGACTATCTCAGGTGCAACCCCAGCCATCAAGACTATCCTGAAGGTAGCAAATCCTCAGCTCTGGTCTCCGGAATCTCCTTATCTCTATCAGGTGAAGTTAACCCGATATGAAGGCAAGAAGGTAGCTGATGTCCAGACGCTGAAGACCGGTATTCGTACCATCTCGGTATCCAAGAATAATGGCTTCCAACTCAATGGCATTACCCGGAAAATCAAGGGCGTCTGCCTGCACCACGACCTTGGTCCGTTGGGAGCTGCAGAGAATAAGGCGGCACTCATCCGCCAGATCAAGACGATGAAGGAGATGGGCTGCGACGCCATCCGTACTGCCCACAACATGCCTTCTACCATGCAGATGGAAATCTGCGACTCTCTCGGTATGATGGTAATGGCTGAGAGCTTCGATATGTGGATTTATCCTAAGTGCAAGAATGGTTACGCCAAGTTCTTTAAGGAGTGGAGCGACAAGGATATCACCAACCTGGTGAAGCACCATCGCAACCATCCTAGCATCATTATGTGGAGTATCGGTAACGAGATTCCTGAGCAATGGAGCAAGGAGGGTAAGGAGATAGCCAAGCATCTGCAGGATATCTGTCATCAGTATGATCCTTCCCGCCCTGTTACTCAGGGTATGGACAAGGCTGAGGCTGCCCTGAAGAGTGGATTTGCCCAGGTGATGGACGTTCCGGGCTTCAACTATCGCGTACATAAATATTATAAGAATATCGAGCAGTTGCCTCAGGGATTCCTCCTGGGTTCAGAGACAGCATCTACCGTCAGCTCCCGTGGCGTGTATAAGTTCCCGGTTGAGGTGCGTGCCAGCAACAACAATCCATACGCCGACGGTCAGTGCTCTAGCTATGACACGGAGTATTGCTCCTGGAGTAATCTTCCGGATGATGACTGGAAGATGCAGGATGATTATAGTTGGGTAATCGGTGAGTTTGTATGGACGGGCTATGACTACCTGGGCGAGCCGACTCCATACGATACCTACTGGCCAAGCCGTAGCAGTTACTTTGGTATCTGCGACCTTGCCGGACTTCCAAAGGATAGATATTATATGTATCGTGCCCGCTGGAACGAGCATCAGCACACCACCCATCTTCTCCCTCACTGGAACTGGAAGGGCAGGGAAGGACAGGTTACCCCTGTATATTGCTACACTGATGGTGTGGAAGGCGAGCTTTTCGTGAATGGCAAGAGCCAGGGCTGGGTGCGCAAGGACAAGTCAAGCCGTCTGGACCGCTATCGCCTCCGCTGGAACAATGTGAAGTATGAACCAGGTGAAATTCGCGTGGTTACCTACAATCAGTATGGTGACAAGGTAGGCGAGGACGTGAAGCGTACAGCCGGAGAACCTGCGCAGATGAAGTTCAGCGTGGAGACTCCAGATCATGAGCCTATCGCCTGCATGGTAGAGGGTTGTACCGACGAGCATAATGTGCTTCTGAATGCCGATGGCAACGACCTTGCCTTCATCACCGTGAGTCTTCTGGATAAGGACGGTAATGAGTGTCCGCTCGCAGATGATGAGCTGACCTTCGAAGTAACGGGTGCCGGAACCTTCAAGGCAGCCTGCAATGGCGATGCCACATCGCTCGAACCTTTCACCCATCCACATATGAAACTCTTCTCAGGCAAACTCGTTGTCATCGTGCAGAGTAGTACGCAGAAGGGCAATATCACCCTGAAGGTGAAGGATGGCAAGAGAAATATCGAAAAGTCGATTACGCTCCAGGCAATATAAGATGATAGACTAATTTAGGCACGGATTACACGGATTCTTTATGAGATGATAATCGCTTTATACAATGGCGCCATAAATCCGTGTAATCCGCGTAATCCGTGCCTTATTTATACTCTTGGCATGATACTTATGACACACCCTCTTTTTTTTTATGAATTTTCTCCGATATTTTTTGGCGTTATCATGAATAATGTGTAAATTTGCACGCATGAAAAAGTCAACAGAACCTATATCTCGCATCAGCATGGCAATTGCTATGCTCTTTATTTCGCTCGCCATCCATGCGCAGCGTTTCGTTAACACCTCATTGGAAGGTGCTCAGTCCGTTTGTGCCATTACCCAGGACAGTGAGGGTATGATATGGCTCGGAACCGACAATGGTCTTTACAGCTATGATGGTTATCATGGCTATCGCCATTTTCAGGAACATACTTTCAGCAATACGCGTGTTAATGCGCTCGGTTTCGAGGGCAAAATGCTCTATCTGGCTACTGGCAACGGCATTCTGAAATTCGATACGCAATCTTATCAATATGCCGAAACACCAGCCATGAAGGCTTTTGCCGATGAGACGAAGCGCAAGCAGTTGAAGGAACTCCGTGTGCTCGATATCAAGGGTAGTAAGACTGACTTTGGTGGCGATGTCTATGCCTTGCTCTCTACTCCGCGAGGTTTGCTCGTAGGTTCGCTCGCTGGTCTGCATCTCGGCAGCAGACTGATTCCGCTCCGTGCAGGAGAACAGCCGCTGGTAAATGCCCTGGCATACGATGCCAAGCGCCATTGCTACTGGATTGGTACAGAAGGTGCACTCTATTGTGCTGATCTCAATCTTCAGACATTCTCCCGGATTGCAGCTTTGGATGGCAACTCGGTGAAATGTCTGGCAGAAGAAGCAAATGGCAATCTTTACATCGGAACCGATAACGGCCTCTATGTGATGGCGATGAACAATGCCATCTCCCATTATTCGCACGATTCTCGCAATGAAGCAACCATTCCGAACAACATCGTATGGACCTGCTTCGTGGATAAATGGCAGAATGTCTGGATTGGAACCGATAACGGACTTTCTCGTCTCACCACCCATACCTATTATAATTATGTGTCGCTCGACAAGATAACCCTTTCGGGCGAAGGTAACTGTCTTCATGCCATGCTCCAGACCCGTAATGGTGAATGGTGGATGGGTGGAACCAATGGCTTGATTCATTATTCTCAGGCGAAATCTTCTAAAGGCGATGCTGCTTATCAGAATGTGGCTTGGTATAAGCAGAACAATCAGGCTTATCCGCTTAGCCACAACCGTGTGCGTAAGATTTATGAAGACAATGATGGGGATGTCTGGATTTGTACCGACCATGGTATCAACCTTTATGATCGCAGCTCCAGACAGATGCGTAATTTCATCGTCTATGATAGAACGGGCAAGTATTCTACTGCCTGGGCTTATGATATTCTTCAGGATAGAAAGGGCAGATTGTGGATGGCATCCTATCAGGGTGGTGTCTTTGTGATGGATAAGGCTTCCTTGCTTGCAGGTAAGACCGTAGCTGACTATCATTTCTCTGACCAGGGCAAGAATGCCCTTTCTGGATTGCATGTCGGTCAGATGGTCATGGACGGAAAGGGAAGAATATGGGTTTCCACTTTCAATCGCCTCGATTGTATCAATCCGTATGATATGAAGGTGGTTCATGTGGCTAATTCTGATGTGGTTAACTATATGATGACCGACAGCCAGGGCAATATATGGGTTGGTGATAATAGCTCGGTGAAGTGTTACTATGCTGCAGGCGAGATTCTGGGTTCCAATTTCGGCTCAAAGGAGTGGAAGATAGGGGGCAAGGTAAGTACCATGTGTGATGTGGATGGCAAGATATGGGCTGTAACCGGTAATGAGTGTTGCGTCATCAGCCGTGAAGGAGAGAGCATGCGCTTTGTCATCCCTTCCATTACTCCATTTACCATTTGCTACAGCAAGTCTACTCATGAAGTGGTGATGGGTGGTAATGATGGCTTTGTTGAGATTCGCTCTGATGCGGTTCTTTCTCCGAAGAAACTCAACCGGTTGATTTTGGCGGGCATTGTCGTGAATGGCAAACCATGGGATGAGCGTAGTGAGAAACTGGTGCTCAAGAGCGATGAGAACAGTTTTATCCTGCAGCTTACAGACCTTCCGTTTGCTGATCATCCTTCTGCTGTCTATGCATACAAGCTGGAGGGCAGTGATCATGACTGGAATTATCTGAAGTCGGGAAATATTGATATTGTCTACAATGGTTTGTCGTATGGCAACTATCATCTCACGGTTTGTGTCGTAAATGGTGAAGGAAAGATAGGTGCTGAAGTCTATTCGCAGGACATCTCGGTGTTGCCACCTTGGTATCTTACCATCTGGGCAAAACTGTTCTACATCACGGCTTTGATAGTTCTTATCTCCTGGGTGGTAAGCTACTATTTCCTTCATAAGAAATTGGCAGAGGAACAGAAGCAGAAAGCAGAAATCCTTGATCAGGTGCAGATGCGTATGACCTTCTTTGCCCGTTTGACCGAAGGATTGAAGATGGCTGTGGCTCATCAGTCGTTTGATGAAGTGAACGAATTAATTCATCGCTTCCTGGATGTCAAACTGCCTCAGAATCATGCTTCTTCAACGGCAGAAGTTCAAATGGAGAAAACTTCTTCATCGACAGCAGATGAAGATGCTGATGAGAGAGAGTCAGAGGTTGCAGCTGCAGAACCAGAATTGAGTGAGGCTGACCAGCATTTGCTGGATGAAATCAACCATGCCATCGAGGAGCACATGATAGATTCCGATTTCAATGTCACGATGCTCCAGGAAGTAATGGGCATTGGCAATAAGCAGCTTTATCGTAAGGTGAAGGCCTTGACAGGCATGACTCCGGTAGAATATATTCGAGACCTGAGAATGCAAAAGGCTGCCAAACTCCTGAGCGCCGGAAAGTTTAGTGTTTCTGAGGTGATGTATACTGTTGGCTTCTCCAATAGCAGTTATTTCTCGAAATGCTTCTCTAAGGTCTTCGGAATGACACCTACGGAATATATGAAACAGAAGTAAAGTCTATCGGAAACAGCATTGGCTTCCAAGTTCAAAGCTTAAAGTTCAATGTTCAATGTTCAAAGTATATGATATTAACGATTACAGGTTCCGACAGCACCGGTGGCTCTGGTGTGCAGGCGGATATCAAGACAATATTCGAATTGGGAGATTATGCCGTTTCGGCGATAACCAGCATTACCGTGCAGAATACGCTCGGCATCCAGGAGTTCTTCGATATTCCTGCCGAGATTGTTTCGGGGCAGATAGAGGCTATCATGAACGATATGCAGCCCGATATAGTGAAGATAGGTATGATACGCAGGGTGGAGACGCTGAATGTGGTCATCGATGCCCTGACCCGGTATCGTCCTGCTCATATCATCTATGCTCCAGCTATCTGGTCTAGTCAGGGCGATGCGCTGATGACGGAGGATGTGGTGAGCCAGATCAAATACCGTCTGCTGCCCCTCTGCTCGGTAGTTGTGGCGAGAAAGAAGGAGAGTGACATCATTCTTCAGAACTCCCGACTTCTGGAACTTGCCGAGAAGCAGGGACTCCGGATTTATCGCCTCGACAATGCCAATTCGCATGGTCTCATCAACCGTTTCTCTTCAGCCCTTGCCGTCTATCTGAATCAGGGCAAGAAGATGGAGGAGGCGTTGGCGATGGCGCAGGATTTCATCAATATAGAATTGGCACGGGAGAGCAATCTGCAGGGCAGGAGTTCCGAGCTTTACAACCAGTTTATCTCGCAGGTGAATAACTTCTGCCGCACCTATAGCGATGTGCATTTCTATGCCGACCAGTTGAATGTGAGCAGCCGCTATCTTGCGCAGGTTACCCGCCGCATCTCTGGCAAGACGCCGAAGGCAATCATTGATGAATACATCGTGAAGGAGATAGAGCGCGAGCTTTCTACCACCACGCATACGGTGCAGGAGATAGCCAACACCTTCGGCTTCTCATCCCAGGCTCATCTCACCAAGTTCTTCAAGAAGATGAGAGGGGTTACGCCTTCTGCTTTCAGGCAGAAAGGCTGAAAACAGGTGGTTTTTGACTAAAAAGTTAAAATAATTAAGTTAAATTAGGAACACGGACAAATTCAATTTGTCCGTGTTATTTTTTCTTTGCTTTTTAACTCTATGTTTTCCACCTCGGAACTCATAGACTTAGGAACCATTAAACTAGTCATCCATCCACATCTTGAATCCTTCGCCGCGAAGAGTCTCCAGGTGGATGGAGGCATCCTTGGCGAAATATCGGCGCAAGTTATATATCACATTATTGAGACTTTCTTCGCTACAGTGTGCACCTCTCCAAACTGTATCCTTGAGGTCTTGGCGTGTCACGACTTCGCCCTTATTGATCCATAATAGCTTGAGTGTGGCAAACTCGGTATTGCCCAGCGTCTTCTCGTTGCAGCCACGAAAGCTGAGCACATGAGTCTCTGTATCTACGGTGTAGGCTCCTATGTTTATCATACGGGAATTGCTGAAGTCTTTGCGCTTGGCATAGCGGTTTACCCATCCCAGGAACTCACGGCTGGCGAAAGGCTTCTCGATGTAAATCATTGCACCATTATTGGCAGCCTCAGTTTTGAGTTCAGAGTCATGTAACGAAGATACACACATGATAGGGATGTCTTCTGCGGCAAGTCGGATGTCGTTGATTCTTTCCAGACTGTTCTCTTCTCCTATCATCACATCGAGGATGATGAGGTTGGGAGACAACTTCATGATAAGGCTTTCTACTCCAAACAGCGTGTTTTGAAAGTACACTTCATAGCCTGCTTTTTTAAGTAGCAAGACTGCAGTGTTGCCGAAATCCAGGTCATCATCGACCAATAGTACTTTTATCTTTTCCATATTTCTTATTTTATAATGTTTTATCTTGTTCCTTGCCCATTACGATTTGTTGCTTTTAGTTGAGCGGCAATGTGAATGTAAAGGTGCTGCCCTTGCCTGGTTCGCTCACTACCTTGATGGTTCCACCATGTGCCTTGACGGCATATTTTACCATGGCAAGGCCTATGCCATATCCGCTCTTATGGTGTGTGGCTGGTATGCGATAGAACTGCTCGAATATCTTCTTCTGATACTTCTTGTCGATGCCTACGCCGTGGTCAGACACGCTGATGATGGTGAAATGTTCATCCTGTTTGATGTTGACTTCAACGTTTGCCTCCTTGTCTGAGTATTTAACAGCATTCTCCATCAGATTGTGCATCACATTTTCTATCAGGTACTTATCTGCATACACCAGAGCATTCTCTGCACGATGGTCGTGGATGCCGATAGCATGTGGCTTGCTGGCATAGTTGATATCTATTTGTTCTTGTGCTTGTTGCGTCAGTTCGATGATGTCAACTTGCTCTTTGTTGATAACCAACTTGCTTTCACTGGCCTTAGAGGTGATAAGTATTGTCTTGATGGTATTGGCAAGATTCTTGATTTGTCTTTCAGAAGAAGTAATCATCTCCTGCAAGTCAGCATCCTTGATACAGTCTTTGATGAATCCCAACTTTAGCAAGATGCTTGCCAATGGTGCTTTCAAGTCGTGTACAGTTCCATGAAGGCTTACCTCACGATTCCTCAGGAGGTCTTCCTTGTATCTGATGGCAGTCATCTGGTATCCTACGCAAAATACGATGATGAGGGCTAGCAGTATGGTAGAGATTAGAGTCTCTATAGAATTTATGATGAAAGAAGATGGAGTTATATCTACCTTTGCCTGTACGAAACGGATAGGTTTGAGCCCGATGCCGATAGGCTTGCTAGCCTGCCAAGTCTCAATGTCCTTTGTTTGTCCATAACTCTTGATGACCTTTTTATTTTCGTCTAATATTAATAAGGTATAAGAGAAATCCTCATTTAGATTCTTCTTGAATATTTGAGAGAGTTTCTTGAGATTAATAGGATTGCCCTTGGTAGTAAGTATGTCTTTTGTCAATAATCCCATAGCTTCTGCTTCTGTTTCTGCAATGCCTTTGTCTCTTAGGTCTTGGATGTTTATTTCGTCAAAATCAATAATATCTTCTTTCTTGGGCTTTGCCTTGAGAAAGTCTTCTTCCGTCATTTCTTTATAGTAAACTCGCTGTTTCCCATCATTATGTGAGTGCTTGTTCTTATGTGCTCGAATTGCATATTCCTCATCGATGGCAACTTTAAAAATCGAGTTTATTTTTTCTATTTTATAGTGCAGATAGTCTTTGTATTGCAGGGAAATGTAATATCCTTGCAACAATGTGATGACTATGATTGCCAAAATCGTTATACTATAATACCTTTTCATACCTATGCGTTTTGTTGTCTGATACTATAAACTGCAAAAGTACTAATTTATTTTTAAACTCACGCACTTTTCTACATCATTTTTACATAATAATCTAGGGAGCAAATATTATGTGAGAAATGATGTAAAAGGTTTGGCGGTTTGAGCAATTTGCCGTAATTTTGCACCGAGATAATTTTAATTAATATAAAGAGAAAATAGTATGAAAGAATTGTTGTTGTTGACTTTGTTGGCATCTTCGGCTACAGTTTCTGCTCAAGAGGTAGATTCTGTGAAAACTCAGCATATCAAAGAGGTAGTGGTTACTGCTAAGAATCACGTTGCAATCAAAGATGGTGTTTCATACACTCCAACTCCTGAAGAACGCAAGTCTTCATCTAATTATTCTGCATTGCTGGCTCGTATGATGGTGGCAGGATTGCGTGTAGATGAATTTACAAATAAAGTTGAGACAAATTGGGGCAAGGAAGTTCATTTCTTTATCAATGGTTTTGAGGCTAGTGATTGGGAGGTGAAAACTCTTCGACCAAAAGAGGTGGCCCGTGTGGAATTCTTACAATCACCATCTGAGGCAAAATATAAAAACTATCAGGCTGTAGTCAACTTTGTATTGCGTGAATACAAATATGGAGGTTATGTAATGGCCGAGGCTAACCAAAGCTTTGGTAACTATGATAGTGGTGATTACGATGTCGCAGGAAAGCTGAAGAAGGGACATATGACTTATCAGGCAATTGTGGGAGCATATTATAAAAATGCTCATGAAATAAGAGGTAACAGAAATATCACTTATACTTATAATGATGCTTCTACGCTTAACAAAAAGGTTGACTATGAGCAAGTTGAAAAGCAGCGAATTTATTCTACAGGTATCAGTGCCAGATATGATTCCAATAATCTGATTTGGCTGGTGCAAGCTGGTGTGAAATATAACAAAACTCCTGATATTTATACCCGACAGAACATTAGATACAATGAGTCTGAAGAGACTTCTTCTGTTTCTGATGCTACCTCTAAATCTCTTACACCCTATGTGAGCTCACAATTCTATCTGGAGGGACTGCCTCATCGTGCTTATGTATATGGTGGACTTTCTTTCTCTTATAACCATAACAAGGGTAGCGAGGATTATCAATTAATGGAATCGGAAGGTCAAAGCATCATCAATGGAACAAGGGAAAATGCATATTTGCCAAGTTTATGGCTAGGTTATGGATTGCCTGTTTATAAACAAAATTATTTGGTGTTTACTGCCCAACTCAACTCTGAGATTTATCGCACGAACTATTATGGAACCGCCGATACTTATCAGAAATTAGTGAACTCTTACTATTCCTTTGACTTAAATTATAATCATAAGTTCTCTAAAAAGTGGAGTGGCAGTTTGAAAATGTCCATACCTGTACAGAGTTATAAGGTTCAAGATGAACCAACGATGACAAAGGCTTATATTAATGGAGGCATGACGCTTAGTGGACGGTTTAACGAGAAGCATTCCGTTTATGTACAGGCTAACATCACTCAAAGTTCTATTAATCCTACTTACTACAATACAGTTGTGCGCCAGGACGATGAGGTGACAGGCAGTAAGGGTAATGCTGATTTGAAAACTGTACGCCAGGCCTATGCCCTTTTGTCATATACATGGATGCCTTCTAATTTGTTCTCTCTTAATTCATCCTTTAGTTGGGATAATATCATCAATGATATTGTACCTTATTGGCATGAAATAAATGGACTGATGGTAAAGGAGATGATTAATAGTGGCTCGTTCAATCCAATATATATCAATGTGACTCCATCTTTGAACCTTGCGCATGGTAAGATTCGTTTGAGTTCTAATATTTCGTATGTGCATGAATGGCATTCCGGTCTGTTTCATATAAACAACGGTTATTGGGGACTATATCCTACCTTGTATTGCAGACTAGGAAAATTCTGGGCTGTAAATCTCAATTACGCTTATAGTTCTGGAGAAGGATATATGCGTGGAAGTTCCAACCTTACTCGCTTCTCAGATAATTTGAAGTTAGGATTACAATATACCAAGGGAAATTTATTTGTTAAATTACAGGTTAATTCCCTCATACTTAAAAATGGTAATACGAAGAGTTGGCTTATCTCTGATTATATTGATAGTTATTCTTATCAAAGCCGTCCATGGGATAGACGCTATGTGTCATTATCTGCAAGTTATACTTTAGATTATGGCAAGAAGATTAATCATGGGAGCAATTTGAGATTTAACGGAACGACAAAAACGTCAGTATTGTAATTGTTTATGCGTAATTTAAAGGAAAACGTCCTGTTGGTTTATCTTAGCAGCACCATCTGTGCTGTGCTTTGCATATTTCGGAATATGGCTTATACTTTTGCGAATCATCCTTTATACAAAATGACTCAATGTTTGCAGAATTTGGAACATTTTTCTGCTGTTTCGACGAAAAGTGTTTCCTTTGCAGCCGTAAATAGATAAAATTAAAAGAATTATGGCAGAAAATAGACAAGAATTGAACCGCAACTTGGCTCAGATGCTCAAGGGTGGTGTGATTATGGACGTAACAACTCCAGAACAGGCAAAAATCGCAGAGGCAGCAGGTGCATGCGCAGTAATGGCTTTGGAACGTATTCCAGCTGATATCCGTGCAGCAGGTGGTGTTTCTCGTATGAGATCCTAAGATGATCAAGGGTATTCAGGAGGCTGTTTCTATCCCTGTAATGGCTAAGTGCCGCATCGGTCACTTCGCTGAGGCTCAGATTCTTCAGGCTATCGAAATCGACTATATTGACGAGAGCGAGGTGCTCTCTCCAGCAGATAACGTTTATCACATCGATAAGACTCAGTTTGACGTGCCATTCGTTTGTGGTGCCAAGAACCTGGGCGAGGCGCTCCGCCGTATTGCTGAGGGTGCTACCATGATCCGTACCAAGGGTGAGCCAGGAACAGGTGATGTGGTTCAGGCTGTTACCCACATGCGTATGATGCAGAGCGAAATCCGTCGCCTGGTTTCTATGAGCGAGGATGAACTTTATGAGGCAGCCAAGCAGTTGCAGGCTCCTTACGACCTGGTGAAGTATGTTCACGAGAACGGCAAGTTGCCAGTGGTTAACTTCGCTGCCGGTGGTGTGGCTACTCCAGCTGATGCTGCCCTGATGATGCAGCTCGGTGCCGAGGGTGTATTCGTAGGCTCTGGTATCTTCAAGAGCGGTAACCCAGCTAAGCGTGCACAGGCTATCGTGAAGGCTGTTACCAACTACAACGACCCTAAGATGCTGGCAGAGTTGAGCGAGGACCTCGGCGAGGCAATGGTAGGTATCAATGAGCAGGAGATTGCTTTGCTCATGGCTGAAAGAGGTAAATAATAATAAATGAGATAACAGATAAAGGCCCCTCCTGAACAAGAAGGGGCTTTTATATTAGATAAGTATGTTATGAGAATAGCAGTATTAGCTTTACAAGGCGCTTTTGCTGAGCACAGACAGAAGTTGGCTCAGTTGGGCGTGGATAGTTTTGAGGTTCGCCAGTTGAAGGATTGGGACCAGCCTAAGGATGGCTTGATTATTCCGGGTGGTGAGAGTACCACCCAGGCGAAGCTCTTGAATGAACTGGGATTGATGGAGCCTGTGAAGGAGGCGATTGCTGCCGGCTTGCCTGTTTATGGAACCTGTGCCGGATTGATTCTTCTTGCCAAGAAGATAGAGGGCGAGCCTAGTCAGCGCATAGCTTCGATGGACATCACGGCTTTGAGAAATGCCTACGGTCGCCAGTTGGGCAGTTTCTATATCGAGGCTCCGATGAAGGGCATCGAGGGCATCATCCCAATGACTTTCATCCGTGCCCCTTATATTAAAGAGGTGTGGGGAGATGCCGAGGTCTTGGCGGAGGTAGATGGCAAGATTGTGGCTGCCCGCCAGGGTAACCAGCTGGTTACTGCCTTCCATCCGGAATTGAACGAAAGTCTTGAAATTCATAAGTATTTTCTGGGGATGTGCAGCAAGTAGGCTTCATCCTATATTGGAGCTTACTTCGTTGACCGATGGAATAGGCTTCATGTGCACATGAAGCTACATAGCAAAGTATCTTAGGATACATTGCCAAGTATCTTAAGATACATGAGCAAGTATCCTAAGATACTTTTTTGTTCTTCTTTATATCCTTGAAATCAATTTTTCAGGGTGCATTCAAATTTCTTATAGCAACTCCGGAAGCTGGAAGAGCTTCACGCTGTTGCTGCCCTTGATGAGGATGTAATGGTCGTGAGGCTGGTTCGCCTTGAGCGCTTCCTTCACTTCCTCTACATTCTGGAACTTGCGGTAGCTGCATGGAATATCCTTGAACTCATCGCCTACCAGCCATACATTCTCCAGACCGGCTGCCTGCAACTGGTCTACTACCTTCTGGTGCTCCTCGTGGCTCACTTCGCCGAGTTCGCCCATCTGTCCGAGAATCGCCATCTTATGAGGCACATCCATCACGCGGAAGTTCTCGATGGCGGCTGCCATGCTCGATGGGTTGGCATTGTAGGCATCTACCACCAGCTTGTTGTGCGCCGTCTCTTCCAACTGCGAACGGTTGTTGCTTGGGATGTAGTTCTCCAGGGCATGATCTATCTGCTGAGGCTTCACATCGAAATGAAGACCGATGGTGATGGCGGCAAGCATGTTGTCGATATTGTAAGAGCCGATGAGATGAGTCTGAACCTCATGCCAGTCGAAACTCTCGGTGCGCCAGCGGAACTTCAGGAATGGAGCGCAGGAGATGACTTCTCCCCATACATCGCAGTTTTCGTCCTTGCCGTAGGTGATGAGGCGGTTGATGTTGCGCTGCTCTGCCATCTGTATCAGATGCTCGTTGTCTGCATTGATGAAGACGAGGGCATCGTTGGCTGCGAGGTAATCATAGAGTTCTCCCTTGGTCTTCTTCACGCCTTCGAAACTGCCGAATCCCTGCAGGTGGGCACGGCCTACGTTGGTAATCATACCGCAGGTTGGCTCCACGTATTCCACGAGTTTTCGGATGTCACCAGGATGGGAAGCGCCCATCTCTACAACGGCAATCTCATTCTCTGGTGAGAGACGGAAGAGGGTCTTTGGTACGCCTACGTCATTATTGAAGTTGCCCTGGGTAAACATCACGTTGAACTTCTCGCCGAGAACGGTAGAGACGAGTTCCTTAGTGGTGGTCTTGCCGTTGGTTCCGGTGATTCCTACTACAGGAATATCGAAGTGGCGGCGATGCTCACGGGCTAGTTCCTTGAAGGTGGTGAGGCAGTCCTCTACGAGGATGTAGCGCTCGTCTCCCTCCTTGGCATACTCTTTTTCATCAACAATCACATAGGCACAGCCTTTCTCCAAAGCCATGTCGGCAAACTTGTTGCCATCAAACGATGCGCCCTTCAAAGCCAGGAAGATACTGCCCTTTGGGCAGTCGCGGCTGTCAGTGGTAATCACTGGGTGCGCTTGGTAAATCTGATAGAGTTCTGAAATATCCATAGTCTATAACTGTTATTTTGGGTGCAAAAGTAATCTAAATTGTGGACATAACAAACAATTTTCCCAAAAAATGATGGTAATCTCGAATATTCTTTCTATTTTTGCAGAAATATTCAAGTAATCTTTGAAAAGTGAGGTCGGAATGGGCGCAAACATAGAAAGAGATAAATTAAAAACGAGGAAAGACAAGCTAGCTGGTTATTTCTTCGATATCTCCAAACTAAGTTTTGGAGCGATGGTTTTGGGTGGGCTTACGCCAATGATAACAGGAGAATTCGATTATATGAATCTTCTGTACGTTTTATTTGGTGTGTGCATGACAATTATGTTTGCAATAGTAGGTAATCGAATTTTAAAATATTAAGAAAATGGAAACAATGATTTTGATATTTGGAATAGGCACTTTAATAGGTGGTGGTATTTTGCTTTGGACATATACTGAATCTGGGAAGAAATGGCTAAAAAGTTTATAGTTATGAGCTATTTGGCATTGTTCTTTTTAGTTTGCTCAATTTTTAGCCTAAGTTTTATCGCCTGGACTTACACCAAGCCAGGTAAGAAATGGCTTAAAGAGTTATAATCCAATGGAATATACGATCAATATCAAGGGGCACTTGATGGATTTGAGTACCCCTCAGGTGATGGGCATCCTGAACGTTACGCCCGACAGTTTCTACTCTGGCAGTAGAAAGCAGACAGAAATGGAGATAGCTCAGAGAGCTAATCAGATTATAGAAGAAGGTGGAAGCATCATTGATGTGGGCGCATTCTCCACCCGTCCCGGTGCCGATGAAGTATCGGAAGAGGAGGAGGGAAGACGCCTGAAGTTCGCTCTCGACATCGTTCGCAGGGAGCAACCTGATGCTGCCGTCTCCGTAGATACCTATCGCCCAACTTTGGCACGCAAGTGTATCGAGGAGTGGGGAGCCGATATCATCAACGATGTATCAGAAGGTGGAATCACAGGCATCGCCAATGTGCCGCTGGAGCAGAGACAGGAGGAATATCCTGAAATGTTCCGGGTGGTGGGCGAGCTGAAGGTACCTTATATATTAATGTCGGTGCAGCCAACGCTTGCTACGATGATGAAGGGCTTTGCCAGAGAGGTACAGCAGTTGCGTGACCTGGGTGCCAAGGATATCATCCTCGATCCGGGCTTCGGCTTCGGCAAGAATCTCATCCAGAATTATCAGATCTATAACGAGATGGAGAAGTTGAACGTGATGGAACTTCCGGTACTTGTAGGCATCTCCCGCAAGAGTATGATATATAAGCTGCTGGGTGGAGATGCCACTACATCGCTCAATGGAACTTCCGTTCTCGACACCATCGCCCTGATGAAGGGCGCCAGCATCCTCAGAGTTCACGATGTGAAGGAAGCAGCTGAGGCAATCAAGATTGTAGAAGCAATGAAGGAGGGACGCACATGATAGAATTTGGAATAAAAGACGTCATAGATATCCTGTTGGTAGCCTCTCTGCTATTCTACGTCTATCGCCTGATGAAGGAATCCCGCTCACTCAACATCTTCGTGGGCATCATGCTCTTCGTGCTTATCTGGCTTTTCGTGAGTCAGGTATTGGAGATGCGTTTGCTGGGGTCTATTTTGGATAAACTGGTAAGCGTGGGAGTCATCGCCCTCATCGTTATCTTCCAGGAAGACATCCGAAGATTCCTTTACGAGATAGGTTCCCAGAAAGGTATGCGCCGACTGGTCCGCTTCTTCCATTCCAGCAAGGAGAGCCAGAAGGAGGCAAACAAGGAGACTATCATCCCTATCGTAATGGCGTGCATGAGTATGGCGAAGAAATACGTGGGTGCGCTCATCGTCATCGAACGGGGTGTACCTTTGAAGGATATCATGGATACGGGCGAAGAGATAGATGCAAAAATCAATCAGCGTCTGATAGAGAACATCTTCTTCAAGAACTCGCCTCTGCATGATGGTGCCATGGTGGTAAGCAACAAGCGAATCATGGCTGCCGGCTGTATCTTGCCGGTGAGCCATAATCTCGATATCCCGAAGGAACTGGGACTCCGGCACCGTGCAGCCTTGGGTATCTCGCAGAGCAGTGATGCCATCGCCGTCATCGTTTCGGAAGAGACGGGACGAATCAGCGTTGCCATCAAGGGAGAGTTCAAACTCCGACTCTCGGCAGAGGAACTGGAAAGCATCCTCACCCAGGAAATGCTATAAGTTAAGTGAAGAGTGAAGAACGAAGAGTGAAGAATTCATGTGCTTTCGTTCTTCTCTTTTCACTCTTAAATTCTTCCTTTTTCACTCTTTGTTCTTCACTTTTCTTGGAACGTAAACCTTTACGATGATTATTATCTACCGTTTTAGCTTTTTTTACACATTTTAGTAGGTATTATTTCAAAATAAATATGTACTTTTGCAAAGTCGATGTGGCAAAAAAGCTAAAATCTATGCGAAGAGGCTTTACACTTTGACAAACTTACTTTGGAGACAACAAAAATATATAAAACAATAAAGTAAAATGGATTTATTACAGCAAATCGTAGCTCGCGCTAAAGCTGACAAGCAGCGCATCGTGCTCCCTGAAGCAGAAGAGGAGCGTACATTGAAAGCAGCCGATAAAGTTTTGGCTGATGATCTCGCAGACATCATCCTCATCGGTAACCCTGCCAATATTAAGAATCTCGCTGCACAGTGGGGTCTTAACAACATCGACAAGGCTACTATCGTTGATCCACAAAACAACCCTAAGACAGAGGAGTATGCAGAGAAGCTCGCAGAACTTCGCAAGAAGAAGGGCATGACCGTAGAACAGGCTCGTGAACTCGTTACTAAGAACAACCTCTACCTCGGTTGCATGATTATCAAGACAGAGGGTGCTGATGGTCAGATTTCTGGTGCATTGAGCACAACTGGCGATACTCTTCGTCCAGCTCTTCAGATTATCAAATGTACTCCAGGTATCACTTGCGTAAGTGGTGCTATGTTGCTCATCTCTGATCAGAAGCAGTATGGTCAGGATGGCGTAGTGGTAATGGGTGACGTTGCTGTAACTCCAAACCCTACAGCAGACCAGCTTGCTCAGATTGCTTATACAACAGCTCATACAGCTCAGTCAGTAGCAGGTATTGCTGATCCTCAGATTGCTATGTTGAGCTTCTCTACCATGGGTAGTGCCAAGGATGCTATCAACAAGGAGACTGGCAAGAGCGTATATATCATCGATAAGGTAAAGGATGCCGTAGCTATCGCTAAGGAGAAGTTCCCAGAGCTTCACCTCGATGGTGAACTTCAGGCTGACGCAGCCCTCGTTCCAGAGGTTGCTGCTAAGAAGGCTCCTGGTTCTGACGTTGCTGGTAAGGCTAACGTATTGGTAGTTCCTAACCTTGAGGTTGGTAACATCGGCTACAAGCTCGTTCAGCGTTTGGGTGGTGCCATCGCTATCGGTCCTATCCTTCAGGGTATTGCCCGTCCTGTTAACGATCTTTCTCGTGGTTGCTCTGTTGATGACATCTACTACATGGTAGCCATCACAGCTTGCCAGGCACAGGATGCTAAGAAGGCTTAATTCAACATTCAACATTTAACATTCAACATTTAACATTATGAAAGTATTGGTTCTGAACTGTGGTAGTTCATCTATCAAGTACAAATTATATAATATGGACGATGAGTCTGTATTGGCACAGGGTGGTGTAGAGCGTATCGGTCTTGATAACGCTTTCATCAAGGTGAAATTGCCTAATGGCGAGAAGAAGCAGATTATGCACGACATGCCTGACCACAAGGAAGGTGTGAACTTCGTGTTCAAGTGCCTGCTCGACCCAGAAATCGGCGCTATCAAGGACTTGAAGGAAATTGACGCTGTAGGACACCGTGTCGTACAGGGTGGTGACAAGTTCAAGGAGAGCGTCATCGTTGACAAGAGCGTTGAGGATGGTATCGAGGAACTTTGCGACCTCGCTCCTGTTCACAACGCAGGTCACCTGAAGGGTATCCGTGCCGTTGACTCTTTGATGCCTGGCACTCCTCAGGTTTGCGTATTCGACAATGCGTTCCACAGTACAATGCCTGACTACGCTTATCTCTATGCAATTCCTTATGAGTTGTACGAGAAGTATCACGTACGCCGTTATGGTTTCCACGGAACATCTCACCGCTATGTTTCTAAGCGTGTTTGCGAGATTCTCGGTCTTGACCAGAACAACTCTAAGATCATCACTTGCCACATCGGTAACGGTGGCTCTGTAGCTGCTGTATTGAATGGTAAGGTATTGGATACTTCAATGGGCTTGACTCCATTGGCTGGTTTGATGATGGGTTCACGTTGTGGTGACATCGATGCTTCTGCTGTTACTTACTTGATGGAGAAGTTGAACATGAAGCCACAGGAGATGGCTGACTTCCTGAACAAGAAGAGTGGTGTGCTCGGTATTACAGGTATTTCTTCTGATATGCGCGACATCGAGAACGCTGCCAACGAGGGTAACGAGAAGGCTCAGTTGGCTCTCCGCATGTACGAGTACCGCATCAAGAAGTATATCGGTGCTTACACAGCAGCTATGGGTGGCGTTGACGCTATCGTATTTACTGCAGGTGTAGGTGAGAACCAGACCGACCTCCGTGAGGATTCTTGCAAGAACCTGGAGTATCTTGGCATCAAGATAAACAAGGAAGTGAATGACAAGGTTCGTGGTGAGGAAGCTATCATCTCTACTGACGACAGTAAGGTGAAGGTAGTTGTAGTTCCTACCGACGAGGAGATCGTTATCGCTCGCGATACAATGGAGTTGGTTGCTAAGAAGTAAATCCAACACAATAATATCATATAAGGTGAAGACTGAAACATAAGTGAATGGTCTTCACCTTATTTCTTTCCTATTCATTATTACATACTGAGGCTCCTGCCTGATGAGGATGGAAGCGTCACTTAAATTTTGCGAATTATGAAAACAAAGATTGTAACTTTCGGAGAAATATTGCTTAGAATTTCTAAGCCCGGTTATCAACGTTTATTCCAGGGGCATCGTATGTTTGGCAACTATGGTGGCAGTGAGGCAAATGCTGCTATTTCTTTGGCTTATCTGGGTGATAATGTCGAGTATGTTACCCGTGTGCCATACGGTGAGATGGGTGAGGCTGCATTGATGCATCTCAGAGAGTATGGTCTGAATGTTTCTCATGTGGTGCATGGTGGCGACCGTCTCGGAACTTATTATTTTGAGGAAGCTGTGGCGATGCGCAATTCTCGTGTGGTCTATGACCGCAAGAATTCTTCTTTCTATACTTTGAAGCGGGGTATGGTGAAATGGAATCAGGTGTTGGCGGATGCTGCCGTGTTCCATTGTTCTGGCATCACCTGTGCTATCAGTCGTGATGCGATGGAATCTACGATGGATGCCATCAAGTTGGCTGTAGCCGATGGCCTGACCATTGCCTGCGACATCAACTATCGCAAGAATCTTTGGGGATATGGCTTAGAACCTCACGATGTGCTCTTCCAGATGATGCAGTATAGCGACATCATCTTTGGTGATCAGAACGAGTGGGAGGTGGCAAGTGGTGTGCCTCATATTCCTTTCGAGGCTTTGGATGCGAACTATGAGATAGATAGAGAGGCTTATCTGGAGTATTTCCGTAAGATGCACCATCTCTTCCCTAAGTGCAAGAAGATGGTGATGGCAGTAAGAAACCAGATTGCCAGCAGTCATCATACACTGAGTGGTCTGCTCTATGATGCTGTGGAAGATCAGCTCTATACAACAAGAATATATGATATAGAGCCGATTGTTGATCCGATGGGTGTAGGCGATGCCTTCGTTGCTGCCTATATTCACGCACATCAGAAGTGGGGCGACAAGAACCAGTATTGCCTGGATTTCTCGCTGTCGGCTAGTGCCATCAAGAATACGATTCCGGGCGATCAGAACCTGGTAAGTGAAGAGGAAATCATCTCGAACATGACTTCTTCGGGAGGAAGAATCCAGCGTTAAGAATAAGTAATAAGAGTACTTGCCAATAATAAAGGGCAACCTGTTTGGGCTGCCCTTTATTATTATCGTTTGTTTTGTTTTTGTTTTTTTGCTTTTACGGTTGGCTTTCGCCTTCCACATATTCTTCCATAAACATGTGTTCGCCATCAAACACGGCATAGGTGAATTGCCATATCCAGTCGCCTAGAATCATCAGGCGGGTTTTCTTGCTCAGCATCAGGTCCAGTTCGATGTGGCGATGACCGAACATGAAGTAATCTATATCCTTGTGGCTTTGCATATACTGTTTGGCAAAGCGTACCAGAAATTCCTTCTTTTCGCCCATATAAGGCTCTTCCTTGCCATCGGCACGCTTCAGTCGGCTGTGCTTTGCCCAGTTCAATCCCAGCGCCAGTCCCCAGCGAGGATGGATGGCATTCAGGAGGCGCTGGCAGGTGCGGTTGTGGAACATTGCCTTCAGAAGCTTGAACTTCTTGTCTGGGTCGCCCAGTCCGTCGCCATGGGCAAGGAAAAATACCTTGTCGTAGATCTCAACGGTCTGTGGCTTATAGTGCACAATCATGCCGCACTCTTCTTCCAGATAGCCATAAGTCCATAAGTCGTGGTTACCGGTGAAGAAATGTACTTCCACTCCCATATCGGTCAACTCTGAGATTTTTCCCAGGAAACGGGTGTATCCTTTTGGAACTACATTCTTGTATTCGTTCCAGAAATCAAACATGTCGCCCAGCAGATAGATGGCAGCAGCCTTGTTCTTGATACTGTCAAGGAAGCGGACGAGACGGCGCTCCTGCATGCGGGCATGCGGAATGGCTAATGAGCCAAGATGCGCATCTGAGAGGAAATATACATTTTTCATAAGCGGTTCTTTTTAAGTGAAGAGTGAAGGATGAAGAGTGAAGAATTCAACGGCTTTGTCTTTATTCAAAGCCGAGTTCTACGCGGGCTTCTTCGCTCATCATGCTCTGGTCCCAAGCTGGTTCGAAAACGAGGTTTACATTGGCTGATTTCACGCCTTCCACGCTATCTACCTTGCTGCGTACATCCTCCAGGATAAAGTCGGCAGCAGGGCAGGATGGGGCTGTAAAGGTCATGTCCAGCTCTACAGTGGCATCGTCCTTTACGTCAATCTTGTAAATCATACCGAGGTCCCAGATGTTCACTGGAATCTCTGGGTCGTAAACGGTTTTGAGAACATCAACGATTCTTTCTTCTATCTTTGTCTTTTCTTCTTGTGTCATAATTTTATATTGTTTTCTGCAAAGGTAACAATAATTATAGACAATGCAAAACAAATGGTGATTTATTTTTCTTGTTTGCGCACAAAGACATGAAAAAACGTGAATTTACGATGAATATGGAACTTTGGCTTTTACAGTTTTCCTTTGTCGTGATAGGAATAAAAGGCGCCATCGGTGATGATGACATGGTCCATAAAGAAGAGACGCATGATTTCGCACGCCTTCTTTATCTGTAGGGTGAGCTGGTCGTCAGCCTTGCTGGGTAATGGGCTGTGACTAGGATGATTGTGACAGAAGGCGATGATGGTGGCATTGTTGAGTACGGCTTCCTTGATGAGCAATCGGATGTCTACGGCAGTTTCGGTGATGCCGCCATGAGAGATACAGGTTGCTTTGATGAGTTTGAAGTTCTGGTTCATCATCAATACCCATGCTTCTTCGGTATCAAGATCCTGCATCTTGGGAAGCATGTAGTTGTAGATGGCAAGGGAAGAACCCAAATCCGGGCGACTTCCAATTTTGTCAAGGGCACGACGCTTCCCTAGCTCACAGGCTGCAAGGACGGTGATAGCCTTGGCGGGGCCCATTCCTTTGTAGCGGGTGAGTTCCTTGATGGTCATCTTGCCGAGAGTATTGAGATTGTTGTCGCAGTCTTTCATGATGTGTTTCATCAGATCTACTGCGCTCTCGTCTTGGGAGCCGGAACCTATTAATATGGCTAGCAGTTCGGCATTGGATAGTGCTGATGCTCCTAGTCGCTCCAGTTTTTCACGAGGTTTGTCTTCCTCTGCCCATTGCGAAATAGAAAGCTTCTCACTCATAGTGTAATCTATTTATAGAAAGTCTTGTTGTATGCGCTGAATTCGCTCTGTCCGAGCAGGCATCTCTTCCACCAGGCTGAAAGGAATCCGCAACCGTAACCCATCAGTTGGGTGAAGGCGGCACGGATGCTCAACAAGCCAATCTTCACGCTGTGATTCTCCCTGCTGCTGTCGATGAACAGCGCAATGATATAGAGAATGATGCCCAGCAGACCGATGCAGCCCAATGCAGCCAGTGCATTGCCCAGGGTAGGGAATACGTGGACGGTGCCCAACATATACGGCAGAAATCCGAAGAAGAGCAGCAGGAGCGTACCTATCACGCCCACGGTGAAGACCATCGGCAGGAGATGCACGAGCTTGAGACTCTCTGGATACTTCTTGTAAAGGTTGATGCGGGCGATACCGCTGTTGTAAACCTGTCGCCAGAATTTGCGGAAGTCGGTGCGGCGCTTATGCCATACCCATGCTTCAGGGAACAGACGGCAACGGCAGCCTGCCTTGAAGATACGGATAGAGAAATCTATGTCCTCACCGAAACGCATATTGGAAAAGCCATTCAACCTGAGATAAACATCCCTGCGGATGCCCATGTTGAATGAACGGGGATAGAACTTATCCATCTTCTTCTTTCCTCCACGGATACCACCGGTGGTAAAGAAAGAAGTCATGGAATAAGAAATGGCTTTCTGAGTATCTGTAAATGATGAGTGCGCCTTGTCGGGACCGCCGAAAGCATCGGCAGGTTCGCGGCTCAACTCATCACTTACAGCCTTCAGATAACCCTCTGGCAAGACCACGTCGCTGTCGAGTATCAGGAGATACTCGCCCTTGGCACGTTCTGCACCATAGTTGCGACTCCGGCCCGGACCAGAGTTCTCCTTATAGTAATAATGTATATCCATCAGGTTTTCGTACCGTTTGCATACATCTTCGCAAGGAGTCTGTGAGCCATCCTCTACGATGACTACCTCGAAGTCCTTCTCCGTTTGATGGGTTAGACTTTCCAAGAGTTCGTCCACTTCGTCCGGACGATTGAAAACAGGTACTATGATGGAATATTTCATTCTTCTTACTATTAAGGGTTAAGTTTGCTCGATAAGAGCGTAATCTTTTGAATCAGAAACAGATTACTCGCTTACACGACCGAGGTAGCTACCGTCACGAGTGTCAACCTGGATAGTCTCGCCCTCGTTAACGAACAGAGGAACACGAACCTCAGCACCAGTCTCGAGAGTAGCTGGCTTGGTAGCGTTGGTAGCAGTGTTACCCTTTACACCTGGCTCAGAGTGAGTGATCTTCAGGGTAGTCTTTGCTGGCATTTCAGCCAAGAGGATAGTACCGTCTGTAGTATCAGTAACAACCTCAACTACGTCACCCTCCTTCATGTACTGACCACCGGTAACGTTCTCCTTAGCGATAGGCACCTGCTCGAAAGTCTCCTGGTTCATGAAGA
>ERZ791902.223-NODE-223-length-48268-cov-7.781864_pt1 | contig 48268 bp, 45 predicted proteins | sample MGYA00510149_ERZ791902 | MGnify/ENA primary metagenome ERZ791902 (study PRJEB30046, sample SAMN00792060) | human gut metagenome | study: EMG produced TPA metagenomics assembly of the A metagenome-wide association study of gut microbiota in type 2...
CCTACAATTTTTGAAGCCAACTTTTAGTCGACCCTATCTAATTGCGGATTACCATAAAAAGGTTTCTTTATCTAGCATTGCCTAGTATATCACTATGTATTTGTGTTTGCAAAAGATATGATTCTGATAGATCATATTAAAAACGAGAGTATCATGTATTTAATATGATTTATATATTACATCCTGCAATGATTGAACTATATAAAGGAAATTCCAAAAGAATTCAACATTTCTCTGAAGACTTTTTTTGTTGAAGAGAGTTTTTCAAAAGAAGTAGCCAAATCGGCTTATGATCCTATATTTAATACGGAATGTGGAAGATCAATTTGTAGGGAAATGTTTGGGAGGTCGTGACTATGGAAACCATGAATAAAATAACAAAAAAAGAATTTAAAAAGAATCATACTATGCATTATAGGGTGGGAGAAGAAGTTGTTTGTTCAAATAACATGATTGCAGAAATCATCGTATATAGAAATCACAAAGATATTGATGTTAGAAATGAAGATGGATATGTTATTGAACATACATCGTATCAATGACCAGATAAAAATTCTTGCTATTGTGTCTAGACTTGGCAATTACTAATGAGCGTTCGCCCATGTGCATATCCGTATTTCTGTCACGATAAGCCTGACGAATGTAATACAGCCTTCTAGGTTTGACTCCTGTCATTTCACTGGTTACATCAACTCCATATTTGAAAACCAGATACTCAATCCAGTCAAGGAATCTATTTGTTGTTCTATGGTTTCCAGACCAGCTTTCTTCATTCTCGTCTGGAACAAAGTCTCTTGTAAGACATGCAGGCTTGCTATTTACAACATTATTACACTTAGGGCAGAAGGCACGTCTTGTTGTTAAGTGGATAAATACTCGATAACCATCAATGTTCAAATCCTCATAAACAGTTTCAACAAAGCCATGAGCTATATATTTGCCTGTACATCCATCAGAATCACAGTCTTTTCCAGTAGAGTCCAGAAGATTTTTAGCCTGTACGTGAATAATATTATGTTTTTTGTCTACTTTGGCACTAAGAAACTCAATATCGGCCAAAGCTTTAATCTTGATCTGCATATTTGTTCCTTCATCTTCCTATTTACAACTATATGATAACAGTTTTCTGAAGCCTTGTACATAAAAACACACTGATTTTTGCAATACGGTTAATTTCTTATTCTTGATTTATTATGAAGATGTGATCAGGGATGAGAAAGTCTCTGAGAAGTAACAAAGGAGGAATAAGATATGTTACCTGTAGAATTTTTACCCGATGTTGATGAACTTCCTGTTAGCTGGATGAATCGACTAGCTCTTGCAAATGGCTTTATAGACGTCAATGATATGCTTAGAAGTTACCGTATTATTGATGGAAAGAAAGTCGTTCGTCATCTTGATTATTTCCCGAAAGTGCTTGGATTGATTTCAGACAATACTTGGTCAAAAAGTATACTTTCAATCTACAAGCAGGATGTTAAAGACCAGTACGACATCATTCCGTACCACAATGATGAACATCTATGCGTATGTCCAGAATGTATGAAAGAAGATATGACTCGATTTGGACACATTGTCTATCACTTTCAGCACCAGTATCCAGGTTCTTTTACATGCTGGAAGCACAAATGTATTTTGGAATATGTACAGCCTGACCAGCGTTTTATTCAGGATATGAACCGAATGGAATTCATCCCAATCAAAGGCTCATATGACAGAGATACTGAATTCAAGATGTTTTCAACATGCTATTCAAAGGGCTCTATCTTCTACAAAATCGTAAGATACCAGCTTGAAGTACTTATGCGTGACAAGCATCTGACAGACAACGAAGTAGTTGAAGCCTTTAGATGTAAAGGAGATGAGGAAGAACTGCCAATGAAGGTGGTACAGATGATTCACACCAAAAGTGTAGACTACTTTACCTTTAGAGAACAGCGTGTACTTCTTCAGCTTTTATTCGATGATTATCCACGTTATGTTTCGTTCTTTTCCAAGATTGATCCAGTACATATGATTGGTTATCGACGTAGAAAAGTTTCAAATGGAATGTTTTTGATGACTGTTCGCAATGAACAACGTCGTAGAGCAAGACGTTATAGAAAGAACACTAGAAAGAGAATCCGCCGTGCTGTCAATAAAAAACGACACAAAAATAAACGAGGGTAGGGGTAAAGGCTCTGGAGCCTCCTATCTTCCGTGGATCCAGACAAGAGAAATCAGCAGTGTTGGAACTTGCTCTAACCCAAAGGACTGGAAAACAGGACGCACTGTTGAACTTCTATCACAAGGAGAAGCCTATTACTGGCATATCCTGAGATGGAATGATGAAATCGAGGATATTCGTGAACAGTATCCTTTAGACCTTGAAACGACATTGGAAATCTGCGACGACTATAACGTGAAACATCCACGAAACCGTCATACGTACATGACATCCGATTTCTACGTTACATACAAGGATGGCAAAGAGAAAGTATTCAGTGTGAAACCATCAAGAAATGTATTGAAAAAAAAGCGCGCCAAGGAAAAGCTCGCTGTCGAAAAGGTCTACTGGGAAAGATTCAGACATGTACCGTTTGAAATCGTCTACAAGGATGAAATGAATATTGTTTTAGCAGAGAATATACGTATGGTATGTATGTTCTACGATTTATCCAGTGTATTTGATGAAATGTCCATGCTGAAACATTATATTGCAACAAAAAAAATCCAAGTTGATATGGAATCAGAACCGCTTGATTTCCAGTATTTGCTTGAGATTTACAGGGATGTATTACCCGAAGTGAAAGGAGACAGCTTAGAATGCTCACAACATTAAACCTGAAAGTAGGTTCCATTCTTCATGATATGGAACAAAACATTGATCATAGAGTAATCTACATGAATAAAGATTACTTAGTAACGATTCTCATCAATGATTCCAAAGGAAAAATCGAACTTAACGAATGGCATCTTGAGACAGTTCAATATTTCATTGCTAAGAAAGAAATTGCAATTCGTGAATCTAAACATGACAAGGTGTTTGACTTTGATGCTTTATCGGAAAAATCAAAGGAAACCTATCTACGTAACAAAGATATTGTTGAAACAGTCGGAGATATCTACGGACCGTGCTACTTTTACTTAGAATCCAAGAAGCCTAAACCATGTCTTAAAGAGTTAAGCAATAAATACGGTATTTCACCAAAAAGCGTTTTTCTTATTGTTAAAAGATACTTGATGAGTGGTTTAGACCCATTCTCCTTATTATCTCAAACAGGAAAGAAGAGCAAAAGTGGTCTACATTATTCCACAAAAACAGGTCGTCCACCTATGTTTGAACAAGGTATCCCTCTAACTGATGAACTGCGTGAAATCTTTGATGACTGCTGTAAACACTATTTATCCGGCAGAGAAAAGTCTTATGCAACGACTTATGACTGGATGCTTACAAAGTATTTCACAGCTCGTGTAGAAACACAGACTAGTGATGGTGTCGTAGTTCAGAACAAACTGCTTCCAATTGATCAGCGTCCAACAAAAAGCCAAATGGAGAACTATATTGTTACTCATACATCAGCTAAAGCACGCCGTGTATGCAAAACATCCAAACGTGAATACAGAAACGATGAGCGTATGCTTGTTTCAGACAATCTTCTTAATGTGCATGGTCCTGGAAATTTGTTCGAAATGGATGAAGTTGAAATGGATGTATCCATTGTCAGTGAAGTTGATCCAACAAAGGTAATCGGACGTCCAATCGTGCATGCAATGGTTGATGTCTATTCACGAATGATTACGGCAGTATCTGCTTCTTTGGAGAATAACTCAGTACTTGGCTTCACAAACTGTCTTTTGAACCTTGGTGAAGACAATAAACAGCTTTGCAGGCGTTACGGCTTGGAGCTAAAAGATGGCTTATGGGACATCAATGTTTTGCCAAGCCGACTTCGCAGTGACCGTGGTTCTGAATATCGTTCCAAAGAGGTCAAACGTATCTGCAACGAGTTGAACATCACTCTGGAGCTAGTGCCACCGGCTATGGGGTCGCTGAAAGGACAGGTAGAACAGCTCTTCCACCAGTATCATTCGGTACAGAATGATTTGCTTGAAGGCAGAGGTTTGATTACCCAACGGCATGATTCGAACCACCATAGACATGCGGTCCTTACATTGGATGATATCTGGGTATTCGTAATCAACCAGACAATTGCTCACAACATGATGACAATGAGCCAGTATCCAATGACAAAGGATATGTTAGAGAAGTCAGTACATCCCATTCCGTCAGAGTTATGGGACTACGGTTGCACTAAATATGGTGCTCCAAGACCAATTGTCAACCTTGACCAGTTTGAGTATTCAATTCGTAAAGAAGTACGTGCTCGTATAACTCGTAAAGGTATTGAATGGAATGGCTTGTATTACATTGCAAATGATCCTTGGCTTGCAGAACAAATCACCAAGACGAGAAGAAGCTCGGTGCCTTTGAAATGTCGTCTTGATGAAAGAAATGTAGGTTCTTTATGGTACATTGCAGACAATCGCCTTGTAAAAGCAACCTTGAATGAGAATCGAGCAGGAAACTATGAATTCAACGGTATGTCACTTCGCAACTACGAAGAATACAAGACCAAGAAAAAAGAGCTTGTAATGGAGAAAGCTCAGGAAGACCAAGAGATTCGCTGTGCAAGACGTATGGGAATGCAGGCAACCTTGGATGATGCTGTTAGAGTTGCAAATCAGACGGCACCAAATGATGACAAGACCAAAAATATCCGCCGTAACCGTAAAGAAGAAAGCATCCTTGTATTAGAGGCAAATTCTATTGGAGCACGTTTGAACACAGATGATGCACCATCTCTGATTCCTTTGAAAAATGAGGAACCAGAACCTGAAGCCTTGTCAGAGCCTGAATCAAATGAAGAAACTGGAAGTATGACCTTTGAAGAAGCCCTTCAAAAGATTAAACAGAAAATGTAGGAGGTATAGTTATGAGAGAACTGAACTGGGTCTACTACTACTCAAATGTAGAAAAAGACCAAAATCAATACACCCATGAAGAATGTACTCGTGTAGGTCCTGTTGATGCTAAATATGTAAAATCATCCAATAGGGACTTCAACAACAACCCGTTCATTGAAGCACTTCCAAGACCAAGAGATGGAAACGACCTTTTGAACGCATATACAGTACCTATTCCAAGTTTGGATGCTGACGATTTGAGCAAGATATCTGTGAACGAGCAAAAGGCAACAGTAGTTAGCTTGAAAAATCTAAGACTGCCTTTATCGTTCCAAAAGCAGTTGGAATTCATCAACTATGATGTAATCGTTAGCTCCTATATGCTTCGCAAATCCTATGTCTGGGACACAAATGCTATTGGCGAGTCAACTGATAAGAAGCTCATCAAAATGAAGGGCAAAATTGAAGATAGTGCTCCATCTGGGTTTGCCTTGCTAGGTTATTCAGGATGTGGCAAATCATCTTCGTTGAAGCAGTTGTTCGATAACATCCCGCAGGTAATCATGCACCATCCAGATCCTGGAACTTCGATTCCACAGATTACATATCTGGTGGTAAGTTGTATGCCAAACAGCAACTTTTCAACCTTGTATAGACAGATTGGAGAAGCCATTGATAATGCTTTAGGAAATCCCGAACCTATCTATGAAGTCATGATTAACAAGAAGTGCAAAAGCCTTGCAGACAAGCAATTAAAAGTCTGCCAGCTTATCGAAACGTTCTCGATTGGAACCATCGTTATGGACGAAATCCAACTTATCGACTTCAATACCAATAGAGAAAACAGCTACGAAGGTCTTTTAGGTATCGTTAATAAGACAAAGGTTGCCTTGAGTGTAGTTGGAACAGATGAAGCCTATAAGAAGCTGTTTACGATGCTGAGAAATGCACGTAGAGCAGGCGACTTTATAGATGCTTCTGCTTATACGACAGACAAGGATTACTTCAACATGCTGGTGAATATGCTTTTGACTTGGCAATGGCTGGATACACCGATTCAATGGTCTAAGGAACTTTCAGACACTTTGTATGAGTGCTCAGGTGGTATCATTAACATGCTGATTTGGTTGTACAAATGGATCATGCTGGAATACATTGACAGCAAATCCAAAGGGAAGATTGAGACCATCGACAAGAAGTTCATTGTGCGTGTTAACAACAAGCATTTCAAACAGTTGAAAGGTGCTATCGACATTGTTAATCAAGCAAGAACTGAAGAACTTGAAGATGAACGTATTCTTACGATTGCTGAGGAAGAGAAGAACAAATATCAAATGCCTGAATCCAACATCAGCAACATGGTTTATGAGAGCAAGATGATGACAAAGGTCATCGACTTGGTACGTGAAATCTATGTAGAGTTTGACTCTGACTCAATCGGCAGAGCAACTCGAATGGTTTTAGAAGAAGATGTCAATCATCGTCTGAAGCCACATGAAGTAGCTAAACAGGTGATTGCTATTCTTAATGAGGAGCCTGTAAAGCCAAAGAGAAAGGCTACAAGAAGAACTCCTGCATCGAAGAACATCTGTGATTATATTACAGATGACAATTAACAAAGAGACTCTGTGTTTCTTTGTTTTTTTATGCTCACCAAGGCATAAGAACCTTTTACTTTGGCATAGGTAATACACAATACTTTTCTATAAGAACCTTTTAGTTTGATTGCATAGAACTGTATTTTTTTTCTATAAGAACTAATACTATATAAACTTATATAATATAAACTATATTAGTTTGATTAAGATAAAGCTCGAAAGTTTTTTATAAGAACTTATTAGTTTGTCTGTTTCAATATGTCTGCTACATATATATTGTACTATATATATCCAACTTCGCATAATATCTCTTATGTTATATTTATAGAATTGAAAATAGAGCAGATTTTTAAATGAGTTGTTGTTATACAATTCAAAATGAAATGAGACAATCGAAAATGAAACTGAGCACTACATATAGGCTGATTTTTCACAAGCTCTACAATTGAAAATGAAACCAAAGTTCGTTTTCTGCTGATTAAGTCCTATTAAGGTTATACATTAAAAATGAAATAACGGGCTATTTTTCTAAAAACGCATTATACAACCCAAAATGAAACGAATTCTTGGTTACATATTCATTTTGTTCAATTTTAAGACTCTCTAATTTGCTTTGAAAATCTAAAAATCGTATAGTTATTCATCTCAAATTAAATAAAAGAGTCTATAAATAAGCATAATATAGGCATAAATCTATATTATGCTTTGTTGATTAATTGTATCATGAAACATAGGCATTAGTTTATAAACAAGCCACCAAATTATGACATTAAAAGCTTGCAAGGCACATTTTACATTATTTAGCTACGTATATATCATCTATTTATGAATTAGTTTCATGAGTTTACCTTGTTCTCATTATGTGAAACATTTCACATTTAGGGTGCTTGTTCCATCAATGCTTTTATCATTTCTTCTTGTGTTGGTTTTTTGTTTTTACTTTTCCTTTTCTTTCTGAATAAATTATTTGAAACCATTTTTGTTATATCTTCTAAGTTGTAGTCCATATAATTTTTAACCTCTGAAAGTACATCTTTAAAAGCTTTGTCAATCTTCCCTTCTTCTATGTCAACAACAGACATAATATTTGTGATTACTTTATTTTCTAAATCTTCTTCATATGCTAATAACTTCTTGTTTTTATCCTCTATAATCGTAAGTTTATTACTCTCCTGTAAAGATTTGTCCAATAATTCATTCAATTTATCTTTGCTTTCTTTCAAAGCATCTATTAATATTTCTGGACTGCTATCATATTTTAAAGTATCAGTTAAATTTTTCATATATGGGAAATATTTATTGCCTATCATCTTAATATAATCACTATCAATAATAGGCTTGTTTCCTTGAATTTGAAAATAATGAATATGCATCATTACATACAAATTGATAAGCTGGTCTATAATTCCATACGAGCAATCTTTAAAAGTTGCTACAAGCTCATCTGAACATTCTACCCATGAATCGAACCACTGATAATGCATTAAATACTCAACCAAATTTTTAAAGTACAATTTATTTTCAATATAATTATTCGCATTGATTAATGTACCTACCCGTCTAGCATTTCTAAGATTTGAAAACATTTTAAAATAAGAATTTTCTGTTCCAATAACGGTAATTGCTACCTTTGTGGAATTTACTATGGTCATTAATCCTTCAAAAGAATTCTCCCTAGTATGCTTAAAATCAATAAGCTGTATTTCATCAAGTAAAATAATTCCTATAGAAAAAGTTTCAATCAGTTCTATAACCTTTTCCATTTTCTGAGATAAGTTTCTTTTTCTTTCGATAATTGTCTCATAAAATGGGGTTATATTGCCTAAAGCTCTGTCAATTGCTTTTCCAATTGAAATATACAACTGATTAAAGTTGCTGTTTGGAATACAATTGACAGCTAAATATACGATTTGCGGTAATTCATCCCCATCTGGTAATTTATGAATAATCACTTGTGGATAGGTGCTTAAAAGTTGTTTTAAACTTGTTGATTTGCCTACACCACTATAACCAAGTAAAGCAAAGGAAGAATTTGCCGCATCCGCTGAATCACCCCACAATTTTTGATGGATATGCTTTTCTTTATTTTGAAGTTGAACAGTAATATCTGTATTGATATCACGTTGCAAATAACGAAGTCTATATGAATTAATCAGTGAGCTATGGAATACATCTTCTAATTGTTTCTGAAATGACAGGCAAACTCTAAATTTTGTTTTTAATTCATTCACTGCCATAATTTTTTCACTATTTGACATTAGAGGAACATTTTTATAATCGTAACCAATTAAGCCTTTTGTATAATTTCTAATTAAATCTGCCTCATTATTCTTTGCTGGTGGCAACGCAGCTATAAATGGATTTAGTCTATCTTGAGTACCCGTATCAATATATTTTGTTAATTTATAGTTTTCAAGCTGAATACCGTTGAATGCTAATACTTCAGTAATTACGATTTTTGTTATATCCTTTATGTTTAAAACTGCTTTCTTTTTATGGTTTGAATTAAATGCTTTTCGTATTAAACCGGCTCCATTCAAAGAACCATTCTGTGAAGAATGCAATTGATGCCACAACTGTTCTATAAGCCCCTTTAAAGAACCTGTACCACCCGTAACTATTTCTCTAGTAATATTCAATTCATTGAATATTCTTTCTGCGTCTTTAGATACAAAATCACTTCCTCTATCTACTCGAATTCTGTTTGGCAATACATTTGACGGCCACAATTTTATATCAATGTTGAGAAAACCATATTTTTTACAATACTCCGTTTTATCATCACAAAGATTCATAAAACAATTTGTCATGCCAAGAATAGAGTTGTTTTCAAATCCAATAGATATAGCCGTTATCACGTGTGAATAAACGTCAATTAATGCATATAAAATAGGACGGCCTATAATTTGTTCTGAGTTTAATTCACTCACAATTTCTATATCCATTTCTAATGCATCCATTTCAAAACAATCACCAGGGCCTTGTACATCAGCTTGAGATTCAGATAAAAGCAGTCTTTTGTTGTTTCTAAATTCTTGTTTTGATGTTTTAATAATATCCATATCCTTTTTATTCAGTCTCTTGCTACAGTAATAATAAAATTGTCTGTATGTGGGCCTTTGATTAGACGGTAAGACTTGAAAAACACCGTCTACAATTTGAGAATAATATTTAGCGCAGATACGGTCGTATTCTTTTGCGAAAGATGTGTCTGGATTACTTTTATACCGTTTTAAAGCTTCGTCAAATTGTTTTTCGGTTGCTGAGGAAAGCGGTATTCCTTGTTCAATCAGAGGCTTTGCTCCCAACTTTGTTAGAGGATATTGTTTCTGTCCATTATTTCTTTTTTTATATAAAAGTACACTATTGTCAAAACCGCTTTGTAAATATTCTCGTATAAGTCTCCAACAACTGGATTTAGAAACGTTATATTTGAAGCAAATTTCATTTAATTCTTTCTTTGTTTCATGTGAATTTAATCCAAGATAAGATGGGCCATAAACGCTGTCTATTTCTTTTAAAAACCTTAATTTTGCTAAATACTTATCTTTTTGTTTTTGAGTGAGTTTATCAATATCAACGATTTTATTATCTGCCCTGTTAAAGGTCCATTTTTCATCAATGATATTAGATACAATTATATCCATGTTTAGCACCATAAGATTAAATAACGAAGTTTTTGCATCAATCACTACAATGCTCTTATTAGAAATAAAATGTATAATACGGTAACTTTTGTCCTTCTGAATATCGTTTAATATCATTCCTATTTGTAATGAAATATTTTTATTCATAAACTAATCCTTTCATATTTTATATAATTATAGTTATTTATATAGAGCTCTTTAAAATTTACAATCTCAGATTTTAAATCAACGTGTACCTTCTTATTTGCGATTAAATGCATAAAAAAGGTAACATCATCAAACACATCATCAATGTTGTAATAAATGACTACTCTTCGAATATTAGTCACAAAAATTTGGTTTAAATCTTCTTTAAATACAAGTTTATAACGTACATTATGTTTAACCCAATATATCTTTTCTATATAAAGTTTTTCTAAAGTTCGTGTGTTTTTGAATACTTCTGCTTGATTAGTCTTCAAACTATATGCTATTTTCTCATTTTGTTTGGTTACTAAAAAATCTGTTGTCATAACACTCAATTCTCTTTTAAAACGAGGATGTGCTATACCGTTATTTAATGCAATGTTGATTGTTTCGTTCAAATCCAAAGGGAATTGCTCCTGGATATCTAGATTTTCGTCATCCCATCGAAGCAGATACCATAATAATTCTTCTCCTTTTGACAAAAGGTGCACTGTTCTCCCAGTTTTCCAATCTTTTATATTAGAACATGTACCAAGACTATTAAATTCAGATGTTCTTATAAAAGGCTTATAATCTTTACCTATCCCACTGCCATATTTTTGTTTTATTTTGGCTTTTGTACTCTTTCTTCTCATAAAATGTTAACTGAATATTCTTTCTCTAAATTGCCGCCTTTTAAAGCTTTTGGAAATAACTCTTTGGTAAACGGGAGATTCTGGAAGTATTTCATCTTCTATGGAGAAGTCCAAATTTTCTGTTGGCTGTAGCTTATCTTTGTCTAAAAGATACATTTTATTGGAAATTCTATCTAGTACAAAATATAAATTATTTTTCATAGGTGTGACCGATTTTGATGAACATATCTCAAATTGTATACTTTTTATCTTAGTACTTTTATAGGTCTTATTTTCTTTTAAGTAATCACAAGCAAATTTTAATGTGAATTTCAAAGGAGTGTAGCCGCCAGTATATTCATTTGTATTCATAAAATCGTTAAAATCTTGTTTGTCTTCAAATAAAGAAGCAAGCAGTAATATAGACATATTGGTTTCGATATTACTATCAGATAAATACAGGTACTCTAATATTTTCGAATAAGACAATTCATTTTTTAGAATCATACATTTGAATAATGGTTCCTTACTCAATATTTCTTGTTGCAGTTTAGAAAATGTAAAAGAATTCATATTGACAATTCTCTTTGCGATAATATAAGAAAAGTATTCTAGTCTGTTCTCATTTGATTTGAACTTATTAAAATATAATTTTGCGAATATTGAGGTCTTAGAATCTACAAATGTATTAGAACATTTAATTTGTTCCGACTTGGACACAAGAGAATCATAATCATAAGTATCCATCAACAAATCATTTAAAATATAAATGGGTTTATTATGAATTGGACATATTGTGTATAAGTCAGACTGTTTTGACTGTTCAAATAATAATTCTCCGGTGGCTTTGTAGAATTCTTTCATACAATCTGGGCAAAATCTTTGTTCCTTTACTGGACTCATCTTTATTGAAATATCTAAATATTTTAACATTAGACTAATCCATTTTTTCTTTGAGCAATAAAGTGTGTCATATTTTAATTGAAACAATTCTTTTGGCGAGATTCCATTTTTAAAACATGTTCTAATAAACCATGAATAGATTGTTTCATCATTTTTTCTAGTTACTTTGTATTTAAACATTTTTACTTCACCCAAATATAAAATAAAACCGATTATGACATTATCAATGTCTATAATCGGAAATCATTGTATGAGAATTGAAAAGCAACGCCTTTTAATTTGATATAATTTAGATGAGAAAATAATCTAAGGAGTGTGAACTATGCAGTTGGGATATTTCGATTTTTATTGTATTTCTATAATGATAATATTTGGCCTTGCCTTTTGTTTTATTATGCCGACATTAATAGTATGTGTAATTGAAGAATATACTGAAAGCAAAAAACTAAAGGGTATAATCATTATTTTATCTATTGCTTTAGCGGCTTTTATTGCGGCTTTTTCTTTGGGGTTACCCCTTGTTTTTAATTTAAAAAATATATATTTAATTTACCAGCTATTATTGTAATAATGCCAAACAATGTCCCTGCGACAAGAAAACAAAAAGATATGTTTTTCAAGCTTGAATTTATATAAAATATTAATAAAGAAATTAGCATAAGCAATGTTGCTAGGATAAAAAAAGAATACATTGCGATTGTAGAATATTTTAAAGCTTTTCCTTTATAAGGTAGGCCCATTTTCTTTTTTATATCATCAAACTCTGATGTGATTTTTCTTTGAATCTTTTTTAGGGATTGATTACTTTTCTTTGAATTATATTCATATAAGCACATCAGCAAGTCATCAGATAAATAACAAAATGTATCATTATATCTTTTTATGTTAAACTTACAAAATGATTGTAGATATTTTCTGGCATTCTCGTTTTCAGAAATGTTTATATCCGAATTATCTTCAATATTTTTAACTAACTTAAAATAAAGAACTTTGTATATTTGGTATCTTTTTTTTACATATTTACACTCATTTTTTGAAATAGAAATCATATTTTGATTTATCTTATTAAATATATACTGATAAAAAAATTGAAATATAAACAAAATTAAAATACATAACCAAGCCAAATTTCCCGTAGATTTAAAAATTTGTTTTATTATTTCATCTAACATGCAAACCACTCTTTCTAGTATATAGTTTATCACATATCCATTATATGTTGAGACTCTTATTTCATTTTAGTTGTATAATTAATAACAGATAAATTCCTATTCGTTTCATTTTGCATTGTATATATGATTTTTTACGGCAAAGTATTTGGAAACACAAAAAAACAGAGGCAATTTCACCTCTGTTTTATTTTTATTGTGTATTATTTGTGTTTTATCGAAGAATTTGCATGGTTTCATTTCAAATTCAATTGTTCAATAACATGAGTCTGCTTATTTTTATGTTTTAAGATATTTAGAAATTCAAAAATATGTTGATATTGAAATGGAAACCATCATTACAAGTTTTATATCATTATTACTTGAACTAATACATATAGTTGTACATCTTTTTGATGTTTCACGACAAATCATAGAGTCTTTTTAATTTCCATAATACCGCATATCCTCTGATTTGAATCGAGACGTACAATTGTCCATCTTTTTGATTTTCACGGCAAATCACAGAGTCCACTAATCACGTGTTCTAACATAATATAAAGATCCTAATGCGACTTCTATAATAATATATGGGACAGCCATTAAATAAGCGGAATACGGATGTAGATCATCAGCAGCATACTGCATATCATTGATTTTTAGTTTGCCAGATTTGATTTCTTCAATCTTCGTTTTATACATATGAACACGATACGGACAAACTACAGCTAATACAATCATGATTAATAATAGAATGCGTCCTGGCTTTTTAAAGAAATTCATATGTATCACTCCTAAAATATTTTTATTAGTAAATCACAAGCCATTTTGTGAAACACTTCACAAATATTTCTTTAATTCTTCTAAACTATTCAACGCATCACGTCTACCTATATCATAAATTTCTTGTAGATGATTTGGATCCCTTTCAATCATCGCACACGCAATTGGTTTAGAGGGTCGAATCACAAATATCTGTCCTTCCCTTTCAAGCTTATCGATTTTATCTAATGTTTCATTATATACAATATGTCTATTTTCTAAATCGTGTTGTAGATTTGGATATTCCTTAAACGCCTTCTTTATAATATTTATATATTTCATTGGCTTTTTTTGATAAGTATGATCTCTTGTCAAAACTACAACTGTCTTCTTTGTTCTTTCCAACATCCAATCCACTGGAATCGAATCTGAGACACCACCATCTAATAATTCATATCCATCTAATTTAACAGGCTTTGAAACAATAGGAATCGATGAAGATGCACGAATCCACTCAATATCTAGAGCATCTCCATTTTTGATTTCATGATATACAGGTTTTCCCGTATGAATATCTGTACATACAACGGTAAAGCGCAATGGATTCTCTTTAAATACCTTTGTATCAAAAGGATCCAATATGGTAGGCACGACCCCATACGCAAACTCTTTATTATAAAGATCTCCCGTTTTAATAAAACTCCTTAATCCTGAATATCTTGGATCTCTACAAAAACGCTTGTTGTAGCGCAAAGCTCTTCCAATCTGTTTAGATTTGATGTTGCAGCCAAAGGCAGCACCTGCAGAAACGCCAACAACCTGGTTAAAATCAATGTGATTTTCCATAAATACATCGATTACACCACAAGTATACATACCTCGAAAGCCTCCGCCTTCAAGAACTAATCCTTTTTCTTCTAACATATACATCACCACAAAGATTATAAACAATGTGAACCAAAAAGAAAAGGACTTATTCAAGTCCAATCTTAAATGTGTTTGATTTTCCAAATGCTTTCGAATTCATATGAACCACAAAAGGTTTCGTACTCTTATCCGTAAAATCAGGAGTTGCCTTTTCAAAATGGAATTCAATTTCTGTATTTACAGTTTGTTTTTTATCTAAGAAATACAATACATACCCAGTTACATTCGCTTTAAAACTTTGTGTTTTAGGCGCCATACCATTCGTTGTAAAATCATGACTTTTGATTTCATCCATATTTGCGAAATCATACTTGTTACTAAGATCGACACCTTCTAAAGTAGCACTCGGCGTTAAATATGGAACAATGATACGAGAATCCGTTTTATTCTTATAAGTAATCTTAATATTTTTTAATACTGTTTCCCCATTTTCATATACATAACTTGCCTTAGATGCATCTACACCAATCTGAAGTGTATCATCCTCAAAGAAAGTATATTTTGTATCCTTTGAATCCTTTACATTTTTATCACTAGCCTTACGAATATCAAAGGCTTTAAAAGGCAAGAACTGTTTCTTGTTGTTAAAAGAAAGACCCAAGTTTTTTTGATCATTGTTTGGAAATCCAATATATCCATAAATATACGTGTTTTGTCCCTTATTGATGATATAAGAAGGCGTAGACTGGTATTTATCAATGACACTGATATCTTTTTCATTATCATCTGTTACGGTATAAATTAAATTCTTTGTGTCATACGGCTTTTTACCCTTATTTTCAACACTTGCCAAATAATAGTAGTACGTCGAATTATCTGTATCATTTGTGATGGTTAAAACATCCAACAATTGACAAGAAACATTCTTCTTTAATTCCACATTGTTTTCTGGTTTAGAACAACCAAATAAAGATAAAGATAAAACACATACACACAGCATAGATACTATTTTTTTCATGTTATTCTCCTATGGATTGCAGTTTTTACAAGGCGAATACCCCTGAGCGATTAGTACATCTCTAGACTCACTTGACTCCAACTTATTTACATCATTCATCAAACGAATGCTTGCACAAGTTGGCTTATGAAACTTATGTGTTTTTACATTTAAAACATAAGTAGAAGTATCCTCTGTAACTTTATATTCCTTTATAATATTGTCATTTGAGCGACTTGAATCGCCCGTTTTATAATCAATTGTGATACCAGGCTGCACGTTATAACAAAATACATTAAACGATACACCTTGGCCTTTATCTTCTACAGAATACGCCTCAATCTGTACACCATCCGCAATCAAATTATCACCATCATAAATAGGTGTAACCCGATATAAAACATGATGATTTGTCTTTTTTATGTAGTCAGATACTTCATTTTCAAACGGAAGCATACCCTCTACATTTAAATAGCGCGTACCCGTCATTAAGTTTTTACAATTCGCATTCTCACCCGTTAATTGATATCCAATCAAATGACAACGATTATATAAATACTTCCCATCAATTCCCTTATAACGTACTGTATGCCACCCTGCTGGCTTTACAGAACCAATACTTTCTCGCTTTTTTGTTGGCATTAGATCCTTCGACACATTCGCATACGCAACCTGTGGCCGATCTAAAGAATCTAGATTCGAGTACGATTCAAAACTCTTTGTATTCATATCCTTCGAACTGAATACAGGCTCATTATCATGTATCTCTACATAAGGATTGCCACTATATTCAGGTATCTCATCAATCTCATAAGCCGATATAGGCGTGATCAATGTCGATAGAACAATGAACATTGATATAATAAATTTTCTCATACGATTCCTCACATATTTGACATATATAATGTCAATATAACTTATATACTAAAACCATGAAAGGAGTGAGTGATAAAAAACATAGTACTTCATTATCGTTCGAGTCAAAAAATATAATAAACCCCTTATGTACTATGTTTTTAGATGTCTTATGACATCTTTTTTTATATCTCTAATTTCTTAAATACAGCCTCACGAGCCATCTTTTCAAACTTATCTTCCAATGGCTTTAAATCACTATATTTAAAATCCGGATTTCTTTTTTGTAGTGCTTTTGAAATCACAAAATCAGCCACCTCAGGATTTTTTGGAAGTAAAGGACCATGCAAATAGGTACCTAGAATCTTTCCGTCATAGAATCCTTCATAACCGGCATTAAAGCTGTTTCCACAACCCTTCACAACTTTTCCTAAAGGATGCGTTACATTTAATGTTTGACCCCCATGATTTTCAAAACCAACGATACGCGTTTTTAAACCATCTAAATCCGCATCAATCACAACATTTCCAATACAACGACTACCAGCTTTTCCCGTATCCGTATAATAATCATAGAACTGTAAACCAGAAATCTTCTCATTGTTGGCCGCAATATAATATTGACCAAACAATTGATAACCACCACAAATCAATAGCACAAAGCTCTTTTCATCCATGGCCTTCTTTATATTTTCTTTACGCGATAATAAATCTGGAATTAAACTAATTTGTTCCTTATCTGCACCACCACCTAAGAAAATCAAATCATATTCACTTAAATCTTTTTCTTCACCAATACCACAAGTATCCAGTTCAAAAGGAATACCTCGATCTAAACAACGCTTCTTTAGAACCATCATATTTCCCTTATCCCCATAAAGATCCATGATATCATGATACATCCAAACTACTTTCATAGACCCATCTCCTTCTTGATCGCATTACGCGTAGGAAGTAATGCTGTATATGTCGCAATCGCATATGTCGTACGCTTTGTAGCTAATGCGGCTTTTACGGCAATGTCCAAAGTATCGACAACACTTAAAGGACCTTTATAGCCACCATAATAGATTCTTAAAGCCATATCATTTGCACGAAGACCCGTACAAATAATTTCCTTTGTGCTATCCTTCATAATCTTTTCAAAGAAAGTATCATAGATCCAACTCACGTCCGTACCATCCTGCTCACGATCATTCAATACGATCACAATTGTCTTATCCGAATCATCTTTTTCAATGACCTTCATAACTTCATTGGCTCCTGTAGGATTTTTAACCAAGTTTAAAATACAAGTCTGTTCCTTTGATGTGAATGTTTCATTTCTTCCCGCAGGCTGAGGCGCATGACTGAATACAGACTTAACACAATCTTGTGAAATACCATAATTTTTTGCGACATTCAATACAACAGCGCAATTGTACATAGAATACATTCCTTCATATGGAGATTTATAATGTATTCCATCACTCGAAAATGTTTCTTTATCCAAATCAATATCTTTTAAACAAATGTCCATTTCCGGCGTTTGAAAATCACACTTTGAACAATGAAATTTACCAATATGCGAATATTGATAATAACTGTATTCAAGTCTTGCCCCACACTTAGGACAAAATTTTCCTTCACTTGCCTCTTTTGTCGTTTTAACCGAATACTTGTTCTCATCCATTCCAAAATAAGAGAATGAAGCGTTTTTCGCTACTAAATTGAGTCGTACGACATTGGGATCATTCGCATTTAGAATCAATCGACCCCTATATGCAGGCAATACCTTTTCAATTGAATCAATCAACTGTTCCATTTCACGAGCACGATCTAATTGATCACGAAAGAAATTATTGACCACAAAATCTGTAACCGGAATAAATGGAAGAATATGTCTCACATTTAATTCATCACATTCTAGCACAACCGCATTGGCTTTGATTTCACCATTTAGTTTTGCGTGAGTCAACAACGTAGTAACTATACCTGCCTTTAAGTTATCTCCCTTACGATTGGAAATCACGTTATATCCAGCCTTTTCAAATAAGTCTGTAATCATATTGGCCGTACTCGTTTTTCCATTTGTACCCGTAACCAAAATGACAGGACCATTAAATTTTAATTTCGATAATATATTCGCATCGACTTTACAGCCAATCGACCCAGGCATCGATCCACCCCTACCAATTAGGTGTAGCCCCCAGGCACTAAGCTTTGTAGATAATATAGATAAAGTTTTCATAACTACTCCTTTTCCATACTCCCTTATTATACAACAATTGAAGTTGAATTTAAAAATTGAAACACATATAATATTGATGTTAGGAAAAAACTAACTAGAATAGGTGGAACAAATGAACGAATATTACCAATCTCCTCTTTCACAGAGATATGCATCTAAGGAAATGCAGGCATTATTTTCAAACGACAAAAAATTTACGACATGGAGAAGACTTTGGATTGCTCTTGCGGAGTCAGAAAAAGAACTTGGATTAGACATTACCGAAGAACAAATCGAAGAATTAAAAGCACACGCTTTAGATATCAACTACGATGTCGCAAAAGCCAGAGAAAAAGAAGTGCGTCATGATGTTATGTCACACGTATATGCGTATGGAGTACAATGTCCAAAAGCTAAGGGAATCATTCACTTAGGAGCTACTAGCTGCTACGTTGGTGACAATACAGATTTAATTATCATGCACGAAGCTTTAGAGCTTGTACAAAAGAAAATCGTCAATGTATTAGAAAAATTAGAAGAATTCGCATTAAAATACAAAGACATGCCATGTCTTGCGTTTACTCACTTCCAACCAGCCCAACCAACCACTGTAGGTAAAAGAGCTAGCTTGTGGGCACAAGATTTATATATGGACTACATTGAAATCCAGCATTTATTAGACAATAAAAAATTATTAGGATGCAAAGGTACAACAGGTACACAGGCAAGCTTTATGGAATTGTTTGAAGGAGATACAGACAAAGTTAAAGCTTTAGATAAAAAGATTTGTGAAAAATTAGGTTACGACCAATATTTTGCAGTTAGCGGACAAACATATACTCGTAAATACGATACACAAGTATTACAAGTTTTAGTTCAAATTGCACAAAGTGCACACAAATTCAGTAATGATATTCGTTTATTACAACATATGAAAGAAATCGAAGAACCATTTGAAAAATCACAAATTGGTTCAAGCGCAATGGCCTACAAACGTAACCCAATGCGTTCAGAAAGAATGGCAGCACTAGCTAACTACATCATTGCCGATTCCATCAACCCTGCAATTACGGCAAGTACACAATGGTTTGAAAGAACATTGGATGATTCCGCAAACAAACGTATTTCGATTGCCGAAGCCTTCTTAGCAACGGATGGATTATTAGATCTTTACTTAAATGTAAGCGATGGTTTAGTTGTATATCCAAAAGTTGTAGAAGCTAACTTATTAAAAGAACTACCATTCATGGCTACAGAAAATATTATGATGGACGCTGTTAAAGCTGGTGGAGACCGCCAAGAATTACACGAATTGATTCGTCAACACTCAATGGCAGCGGGTCGTGTTGTTAAAGAAGAAGGTAAACCAAATGATTTAATTGACCGTATTGCACAAGATCCAAAATTTGGCATGACAAAAGAACAAATTCTTTCCATTATGAAACCAGAAAACTTCGTTGGACGTTCTGTCCAACAAACAGAAGAATTCTTCAAAGACTTCATTGATCCAATTCTAGCTAAAGAAAAAGATGCATTAGGAATGCATGCCGCAATTAACGTATAAAAAATGAGAGCTCAACTTGAGCTCTTTTTTAATACAAATTTGGGATTGGATTCTTTTTATTTTTCTTCATGATCTCTTTATAGTTTGGCATCCAAGTACACAGTAAACCATAGAATTCTTTTGAATGGTTCAAATGATACAAATGCGCTAATTCATGAAGAATGATCGCATCCACAAATTCTAAAGGCATAAATATAAGATTCACATTGAAACAAATCTTATGTTTACTTGGTGTACAGCTGCCCCACTTACTTTTATAAAAGCCATATTGTAAAGAAATATCCTGTATGTGTAATTGTTCGCAAAAGAATTCAAAACGAAGATCAATATACTTTTTGGCATTCTGCTTCAAAAATAGTTGAATCAACTTTGTATCTGGATACAAATATAAATCATAATCTTCAACATAACACTTTCGTTGATCAATATAATGTAATCTATATTCGTTACCCAATAAAGGAATACTATCATTTTCTTTTGAAACAGTATACTTGCTTAATTGATTTTGGATCCAAGTTTCTTGTTCTTTGACAAAATCATCAATTTCCCTTTTAGAAACATAGAAAGGAGCGCTCACCTGAACGACTCCTTTGACTACACGTATTTTTATTTTTTTACAATTGGATTTTCGATGAAGTACATACTCCATTAGGCAATATCTTCTAAGACTTCAGTCGCAATATCACTTACATACGCATCTACTTTTTCTTGTTGTTCCTTAGAATATGCATCATATTCATTGATATCACGAATTAAATCCAACATAGGAAGTGTTCCATATAATTTTGTACAAGTTGAATTACACAATGTTTCCACATCTTCCTTCTTGTAGAATTCAATTCTTTCATGACAATTTGGACATTCTAAATATGCCATATTTTCAATGATACCAAGAACTTTGACTTCCATCTTCTCACACATGTGACAAGCTTTTTCTACAATCATACTTACCATTGGCTGAGGCGTAGATACCATCACAACACCCTGCACTGGAATGGACTGCATAATTGTTAGGGCAACATCTCCAGTTCCAGGAGGCATATCAATCAATAAGACATCCAAATCACCCCAAACAACATCTGTATAGAATTGTTTAACAACCCCACCAATAACTGGACCACGCCAGATCACTGGATCCGATTCAGATTGTACCAAGAAGTTTAAAGACATCACTTTAATACCTTCTTTGGATTCAATTGGAATCAATTGCTGCTTTTCATTTCCATACGCATGCTTGTTTGTCAAAGCTAAAAGTCTAGGAATACTAGGACCTGTAATATCCGCATCCATAATACCTACTTTTAAACCTTTTTTAGCCATTGCCTTAGCCAACATGACAGTAACTGTGGATTTGCCAACACCACCTTTACCAGACATTACAGTGATAATATTTTTGATGTGGTTGTCTGGATTCGATTGAATTCCACATGTTTCACTGTTCTTACCACATTTTCCTTGAGAAGGACAACCTTCACATGACATATACTACTCCTCCTTTGGTTTTTCTATTTTTTGAAAACAACGATCATATACACTTGTTAAACGCTGATCTTGAATATGTGTATAGATCTGCGTCGTTTGAATGTTTGAATGCCCCAACAACTCCTGCACGATTCTAAGATCCGCATCCCCATCTAAAAGATGTGTCGCAAACGAATGTCTGAAACTATGTGCTGAGATTTTAGAGTTCAAATTTAATTCATTCACTTTATTTTTGATCATCAAATGCACATATTGCCGAGTGCAACGACGGCCTAAACGATTCACAAAAAAATACGAAACATTCTTTACATCCCAAACACTACGAATGGAATCTAAATAATATTTCATCTGTGAAATACAATACGAAGATATCGGAATCACACGTTCCTTGTCCCCTTTACCTTTGACCTTTAAGATACCTTCCGCCAAATGTACATCATTCAATTTTAACTCACAAAGCTCACTTACACGCAAACCACAAGAATATAATACAACTAATATCGTTTTATTATATTGGTCGATCGGATTGTCTTGAAAAGATGAAAAAACTTTTTTTACCTCATCCACCGACAAATAGACAGGCAGATGTTTAGATGATTTCATCCCATGAATTAATAAAGACACATCTTTGATTTCAGGATGCGCAATCGATATCTGCAAATGAAAAGAATGAACACTCACAATCATACGATTGACACTCGAGGCAATGTGATCTTCGGCATAGACATCCAAAAAGTCTTCGATATCCAAAACTGAAATGTTTTCGCACAACAAAATATTTCTTTTACCTAAGAAATTTAAATACACCTCAATATCATGAAGATACGATTGTTGCGTTTTCTTTGATTTTCTTTGTAGAACATTCAAATATAAGCGATAATCCTCTAATGCATCTTTTAATTCCATAAAAATATTATAACACAAATCAAATATAAATTGGTTCTAATACCTTCATGTCACAACTTGATTCTTTAACTGCTTCAATTAATACCGATTTTACTTGGTTGTCACGATGATCATATGCGAACTGCAAGTTACGAATACTAAAGTGATTCGCATACAAAACTTTATTGATCTCATTTAAACGATTCGGACGATGCACCATATAAAAGCGCCCATAACTCTTCAATAATCGATTCGCATGGAAGACCAATTGTTCCAAAGTCAAATTCTCTTCCATTCTTCCTAAATGGCGAAAATTCAATTGTTCCGGTAGCTGATTGGCATCCATTTTAAAGTATGGCGGATTGGAAACAATCACATCAAACAAATCATCTTCATATTTTTGTATTGGCTGATTGACAATTTTTACAGGATGCTTGATAAACAAATCTGCATTCTTTTGAGCAACCTTACTAGTCTGTTCTAATATTTCAACACCCACCAGTTCTTTGACATTAAACTGATCAAAATAAACGAGTAAAGCCGCATTATTGGTACCAATATCTAAAATGCGCTCCTGCTTTTTTAAATGCACAAATTTAGCTAAAAGTTTTGTATCCGTATTAAAACGAAAATGCTCTTTATCTTGATATAACTTCAAGTTTTCATCCATAAAATAATCTAAACTTAAACTCAACTCGCATCCTCCTTCTTCAATAAATCACTCGCCTTTATAAAACATTTACTATCCATTTTTTCATTCAGACGATTCAATATAAAATCCGTATTTTCTTGTGGAGCTTCAAATAAATCAATCTGCTCTACAATCTGTTGGGCATCTTTTAAAGACCCAATATGTACACCTATATAGCGATAGCCAATGGGTTCAAAATATTCTTCTAACAATTGCCGACAAGCCCCAAAAATCATAGGATACGTATTCGCATACTGACTTAGATTCATACTGTGACACACATTATGAAACGCTGTATCTCGTAAAGTTAACGTAACAAGTTTTCCTTTTTGGTTTTCTTGCTGCATCTTGTGCGTTAGTTCTCGAACGATATTCTCAAGACAACTATTCACTTCATCAATTGAATATAGATCATTGGAATATGTTCTAGAAATCGAAATACTCTTTTGTGTAGTTGAATAACATAGAGTCGCACTCGAATTCCCTCTTGCCTTTTGAATCAAAGAATAAGACGATTTTCCTAGTCTATGTATGATCTTTTGTTCATTCTTTTCATCCGCAAAATCACCAATTGTATAAATACCCATTTCATTTAAAATAGGCACGCTTTTTTTACCAATGCCATTCATTTCATGGATCTTTAAAGGCCATAGTTTTGTTGAAAGCTCCGACTTTCTTAAAACCGTGATTCCTTTGGGCTTACGCATGTCACTCGCCATTTTCGCAAGAAAACGATTGGGCGCAACACCAATCGAACAATTCAAATGACACTTTTCATAAACACCATTTTGAATTTCAAACACAAGATCCAAAGGCCTTTTATAACGCTTAATAATATCCGTTACATCCATGTAACACTCATCTATACTCGCCGGTTCAATTTGATGGGTAAATGTTTTTAAATACGCAAAAAACTGAGCTGACATGGAACGATAGTAGCCATAATCACCTTGGATCAATACTAAATCTGGACATAGACGCAAAGCCTCATAAACAGGCATCGCACTATGCACACCATATTTTCTGGCTTCATAGTTTGCAGTTGAAATCACGCCTCGCTTTGAAGTGGAACCTACCGCAACTGGAAACTCTTTTAAATCCGGATTCTTTATTTCTTCACAACTCGCAAAAAAGGCATTTAAATCAATATGTAATATGACTCTAGCCATGAATCTTCACCCATAGATCTTGCATCGATTCTTTCGCTTTTTGACTCGCTTCCCCACTTGTCATTATAGCTAATTCTTGAATCGTTTTGTCTTGATCAAGTTCTTGTACACTTGTGATGGTTTCACTTGCGGATGCCTTTTTATTGACCAAATAATGCGTATTGGCATAGACGGCAACACTGGCCAAGTGGGTAATACATAAAACTTGGTAATTTTTGGATAAAGCCTTCATCTTAGCACCCATAGCTAAGGCAACTTTACCACTCACACCCGTATCAATTTCATCAAAGATGATGGTTTCGATGCCGTTCGTTGCTTGGAACACCACTTTTAATGCCAACATCAATCTTGAAAGTTCTCCTCCAGATGCAGAAGCACTCAAACTTGAAAAATCCTGTCCTGGATTCATAGAAACTAGAAATTCAATGTCATCAATTCCATTGCTTGAAGGTTTCTTTTCCATACAAGAAATCATAAAGCGAGCATTTTCTAACATCAAGTCTTTACAATGTTCCATCACTTTTGATTCGAGTTGAGAAAAGACTTCTTTTCTTTTTAATGACAATGCATTTGCCAACTTCATATACGCCGTAAACGATTCTTCTTTTTCTTTCTCTAATTTATCAAACACATCCTGACGATGAATAATTCGATCGATCTTATCTGTGATACTCTTTTTAGACTCCATTAAGCTCGTATATGAACCACCATATTTACGATATAATTTCTTGATCAAATATTGACGACTTTGCAGACTATCCAAATCTAAAGAATCATTAGAATGTGTATCCCGCATATGCTTTAATTCTTCATCCACACTTTGTAAAGAATAATATAAATTTTTGAACGATTCTTCATAGTCATTTAAGATGGGTGATTTTGAAGCTTGTTTATATAAAGTATATAAAGAATCTAACGCTCCATTTTCTTTATCAATTTCATATAGACAAGACGAAAGATCCTCTGAATTTTTATACCAGCTGGTTGCCTCGTGAATCTGATCATTTAATGCATCCAATTCATCTTCTTGAATGTTCGCATTCTCAATTTCATCCAGCTGCGTAGTCAAAAATTCCAATTCGGCATCCGAAAATTCTTCGTTTTTTAATGTTTCTAATTCATGTAAGACATTTGAATACTTCACATACGCTTCCTTTACAGAAGCTTTTAAATCCATAGTCTTCGCATAACTATCCAACAATTCCATTTGAACAGATGTGTCCATTAAACGATACGTATCCATTTGCGAATGAATATCGACCAATAGATTGACAATCTTACGCACAAAAGATAGTGTCGTGATCTGTTGATTGATGCGTACGGTACTCTTATTATTATTTAAAATAGTACGCGAAATAATCACTTGATCATCAACCTCAAAGCCATTCTCTTCTAAAATCGCATTCACTCTATCATTCGCTGTTAAAACCATTGAAAGCACAGCTTTATCTTTTCCATTACGAATCACATTCGATTTAATACGATTCCCACTCAAATAGCCAATCGCATCAATTAATAATGATTTACCAGCACCTGTTTCTCCGGTAATCACACTCATTCCATCTGTAAAGTCTATGATACAAGATTTGAATAATACATAATCTTTTACTGACAATTGTTCAATCACAAAACCACCTCAAGTCTACTTACTATTTTAACGTAAATCTAAAGGAAAATAAACGGTTATAATCCATGTGAGAGAGAAAACAAAAAAATAAGAATATCTTCACATTAAGATATTCTTAAATCTTTGGCATACACCATATACTCCTGATTGCCACTTCTTCCTTCTAGAATACTTGGCATCGCTTCAACACTTCCGTAATATTGAAATAGAAAAGATTTTACATCTTCAACAATCTGTAAGGCAAGCTTAGAATTCTTTAGAACGCCATGCTTATTCAAAGCAGTAGGACCACACTCAAATTGTGGTTTTACAAGTATCGCCATATGACGAATGGATAAAACACGTAATACATGTTCCAATATGGTCTTACAAGATATAAAACTAACATCCATGCACATAAAATCAATCGATTCATCAAACCATTCTGGTACAATTTCACGAGCGTTGTGCCCTTCCATTTTGATTACACGACAATCTTGATCTAATTCTTTGGCAAGTTGAAGATGACCTACATCTAAGGCATATACTTTTTTAGCTCCATATCGAAGACATACATCCGTAAATCCACCTGTACTTGCACCAATATCTAATACAACCTGATTTTGAATATTCACATTGTACGTATCTAAACAACCCTTTAGTTTAAAGGCACCACGAGAAACAAATTCATCCTCAGTATGTGTTACAACAATATCATCTTCATCGCCAACTAAAAAACTAGCCTTTGTGATGACTTTTCCATTGACACTGATTTTACCTTCTTTAATCATATCCTGTGCTTTTGCACGAGACGATATCTGATTGAGTAAAGCTTTATCTAAACGAATCTTATCCATGTTTTTCTAGTTCCTCAAATAAACATTCTGTGCTAATACCTTCTTGAATACGTAAAGATCGAATCGAACCATGACATACATAGTGATCGCCAATACCTAATACATGAATTTTTTCATCCAATGTATTCATATATTCTAAAATAGCACTCGATAAGCCGCCCTTCTTAATATCCGTTTCATAAACCGTAATAGGAAGATTTAATTTTAATAAATCTTTCATCATAACTTCATCGATCGGTTTAAAGAAACGTGCATTGACAACAAGTAAGCCAATCTGATTTTCTCTTGCCTTATTGATCACATGATCCACATCCGGTCCATATGTGATCACAATTTGCGTTGGTGTTCCAACCACAAATTTTTCCCAAGTACCAATTGGAATCAATGAATACGACTTGTTTTTTGCGTATCTCACATTTCCTCTAGGATAACGTACACAAAATGGTTTCTTAGAGGCAAAGGCCGTATAAATCATATTCTGTGCTTCTTTGGCATCTTTTGGCTGAGATAAGACAAGATTTGGAATACTTCTAAGCATCGCAATATCAAACACACCTTGATGCGTTTCACCATCATCTCCAACTAAGCCACAACGATCAATTCCAAGCACAATAGGCACATTCATTCTTGCCATGTCGTGGTTGACTTGATCATAAGCTCTTTGAAGGAAAGACGAATAAATACTCACAAATGGTTTTAGTCCACCTAAAGCCATAGCACAAGCCATTGTCACGGCATGCTGTTCTGCTATTCCACAATCAAAAAAACGATCTGGATAACGTTTTTGAAATTCTAATAATTTACTACCCTGCGCCATAGCGGGTGTGATTGCGACAATACTCTTATCTTTTTCCGCCAAATCCATAACCGTATTTGAGATCACTTGTGACCAGGAAATTTCATTAGGTGGAAGTAAACACAAAGATTTTCCCGTTACGACATCAAACGGACTGACTCCATGCCACTTACCTACTTTATCTTGTTCCGCAAATTTATAGCCTTTTCCTTTTTGCGTTAGGACATGGACAACAATGGGGCCATCATGTTCTTTGGCAGCCTGAAAAACTTTGATCAAGCTAGCAATATCATGGCCATCGACAGGTCCCATATAATCTAAGTTAAACTCCTTAAATAATGGAGCATCGATCACTTCATCTTTGATCTTATCACGGAAATGTGACAATGTATTCAATACGTTAGTTCCTAATTTATTGGATTTTAAGTTGTTTTTTACATCATGTTTTAAATCGATATATAAGTGAGAAGCACGAATATCTGTAATTCGTTTCTCAACACCACTATAATTTTTAGAAATCGACATATTATTATCATTAAAGATGATGACCATCTTCTTTTGTTTAGAACCAATATCATTTAAAGCCTCTAGTGCCATACCACCCGTTAATGAGCCATCTCCAATTACGGCAACAACTTGATAATCATCATGCATTAAATCACGCGCAATCGCATAGCCCAATGCGGCAGATAAAGAAGTAGAAGAGTGCCCTGCTTCCCAACAGTCATACTTACTTTCACTTCGCTTTTGATATCCTGAAAGCCCACCCTTTTTACGTAATGTCGCAAATTGAGTGGATCTTCCAGTTAATATTTTATGTGTGTAACATTGGTGACCTACATCAAAAATCATTTTATCTTTTGGTGAATCAAAGACATAGTGCATCGCAACTGTGACTTCGACAATCCCAAGATTACTCGATAAATGTCCGCCTGTTTTCGAAATCGACTCGATCAAAAAAGTTCGAATATCGCTGCACAATTGTGTAAGCTCATCGATTGACATATCTTTGATTTGACTAGGTGACTCAATGTCATACACTTGACTAATCTTTCTCATTTTATAACCCTCGTTAAAAAAACTAGTCCGCTAAAGACTAGTTTTAGCTATTATTAATATACCCCTTTTTTCAAAGAAATTCCATATATTAATATGTACGCTTTAATAAAGTATCCAATACTTTTGTCAGCGAAGTCACATCACAACTCACAAAACCTAGTTCTTTACGAATCGTTTCATCATAGCTAGCAACCATATCTTTAGCACCTTGAAGCCCTAATAAAGATACAGCTGTAACTTTATGATTATCTTCATCACTCAATGACTTTCCAACCACTTCTTCACTACCCGTAACATCCAAAATATCATCTTGCATCTGGAATTCAAGACCTAACACAAGACCAATCTTACGAAAGTGTTCCACATCATCGAATTTATTCGCTAAGATACATCCACAAACCAATGGTAATGTTAATAATTTGCTAGTCTTGTAGTGATCAATTTCCTGTAAAAGTGCAAGTGTTGGATTTGGATCATTTTCAGACTGTAAATCTAAAGTTTGTCCATAAATCATGCCATCAATCCCGGCATACCAAGAAAGAGCCTTTACTAAAGCTACTTTTTGTTCAGCACTACATTCACTATCTAATGCAACTTCAAATGCCTTCGTCAATAGTCCATCGCCCGCAAGAATGGCAGTTGCCTCATCATAAGCTTTATGACAACTTGGTTTACCACGACGTAAATCATCATTATCCATAGCTGGAAGATCATCATGAACCAATGAATATGTATGAATCATTTCAATGGCACAAGCACATGGATAGCCAACTCTTGCATCCATTCCATAGCCTTCTAGCACGGAAAACAACAAAGTAGGACGTACACGCTTACCCCCATTCATCAATGAATAGGCCATCGCATCTTTTGTACGACTATCATCATTTTCATGTACTCGCATCAATAAATAATCTTCGAATTCTTTATTCACCATCATCTTGATTCACCTCCATCAACTGATCCATTTTTGTTTCAAATTTTTTTAATTGTTTTTCGCATTGCGCACTCAATTTCAAGCCTTCCTCAAATAATGACATGGCCTCTTCAAGCTCCAATTCATTATTATTTAACAAGGCCACGATTTCATCCAATCGCTTCATCGCCTCTTGAAATTTCATTTGTTTAGCGGCCATTTTATTCCTCCTTAGTGGATACAACACATGAAGTGATCACACCATCATTTACTCTTGTCACCATTATATCATCCCTTGCGACATCTTTAACGTGCTTAATAACTTGATCTTCAATCTTTGAGATACTATAACCACGAGAAAGTACCTTTAAAGGTGAATAAGCATCCAATAAAGCACAATTTTTTTGTAAAGAATGTCTAGAATTTTGTAGTAAAACTTGCATATTCGATCTTAGTTTTTCGGGCACCATAGAAAGTTTATTTTCTTGTACCTTTACTATATTCGTCATACGCAAATGCATCTGTTGCATATAATTCTTGATGACATTTTTCTTTTGCAGCTCTAGCTCTAGTGCATGTTCAATTTGTGTATTGTAGCCATCTAGTTTTAATTGTTTTTCTATAATAAAAGATTTTGGATCCTTTAAATAAGGATGATTCTTATACGAATCCAGTTTTAACTTGTTGTGATTTAAAATCATAGACATGTTTTGCCTCAACAATTCTCTATCCTTCAAAATTTGAGTCATCACTTCATATTGATCCAAAGTCACCCATTGCGCCGCAGCTGTAGGGGTAACACTTCGATGATCACAGACAAGATCACATAATGTTGTATCCACTTCATGACCTACACCACTGACAATATATGTATTTAAACTGTAAATCGTCTTTACAAGCTGGACATCATTAAAACAGAACAAATCTTCAAAGCTTCCTCCACCACGAACAATCAATAAGGCATCATGATTATGTGTATCAGCCTCTTTCAAGGATTGAATCAAGCTTTTAGGTGCAAAACTACCTTGCACTAAACTTGGATACAAAGTGACCTTCATCATCGGCCAACGCCTTTGAATGGTTGATAATACATCTTGTAAGGCAGCAGCCTGTGCTCCAGTTACAACACCAATATTTTCAATATAGTCAGGTTTAGCCTTTTTATGACTCTCATCAAAATAGCCAGCCCTTAAAAGATCTTGTTTTCTTTTTTCAAATTCAAGATATAAATCACCTAAACCATCTTGTTTCATTTGACGAATCACAAGCTGAAGACTGCCCCTTTGTTCATACACATTAATGCTTCCTGAAACTAAAACGCGCATACCTTCTTCTACATTGAAGTTTAAACGTGATACATAACTTGAAAACATAACACAACTCATTTCTCCACTTTTATCTTTCAAAGAAAAATAATAATGTCCCGATCTGTGTTTTGTCAGGTTGCTGATTTCACCCTGAATCCAGATGCCATCTAGATCCATAGTTTGTGTTAAAACATTTTTAATGCGAGCAATAACACTAGAAATACTTACAACCATTTCGTTTCTCATAACTGGTCAAGAACTCCATTTAATAATTTATAAGAATTATCGTCACAATACTTTTTAGCCAAAGTAATCGCTTCGTTGATTACAACAGCTTTCGGTGTATCGTTTGCCAAGATTTCCTGGAAAGAAATTAAAAGAATGGCTTGTTCTAACATACTTAAACGATCAAAATCCCAGTCATCACGTAATAATTCATTGATTTTTTGTTCGAAAGCTTCTTTGTTTTCAACAGTTCCCATTGTTAAACTATATAAATATCCATCAATGTCATTTGAACCTTTCATTACATCAAATACACATTTACGAATATCCTTTCCTAATAATAAGTGTTGATACACACTTTGCATCGCAACTACACGTTGTTCATGTCTATTCATCTACATTTCTCCTTCTTTATATGGTACGCGCGCACTGGGTACTACATCACTTGCAGGCCCTGCATGCACGTCTTGATCATCAAAAAATATATTGGCACCAAAACAAGCTAATACATCCGCTTTTTTAGCTCCTTGCATAAAGAATACTTCATCTACTACAATATTCCATGCTCTTAAAGTTTTTATTACACGAACACCCGTATCTTTGTTTCGTGCTGTCACAATCGCTGTTCTTAATACATTTAAATCTTTAGTTTCATTTTGAAGCCAAGATAAACTCTTTAATAAAGAAGCCATTGGACCTTTTTGTAAGGCAACATCCTGATTTAGAATCTCATTTTCATTGAATGCTTCTAAACCATGTTCCTGATAGATCTTTTCCGATTCAGCCGAAAATAATACGGCATCCGCATCAAAGGCGATACGAATCTGATTGTCAGGAAAACTATATTTAGTATCTCTGGCATAAATCATACCGGCCGCAAAGCCTGCATGAATCGCATTCGATACGTCATTTTCATTACACGATAAGAATAAATCGACACCAAACGCCGATAGATAACGACTGATGTCTTCTCCACCACTCAAAACCATTCGACCAATATCCATATCATAATGCTCTAAAGAGTGAATGATACGCAAAGACGTATCCGCGCTGTTTCTTGACATCACAATAACTTCAACAAGTTTTCGATTCGCGAGTTTATTGATGTTTAATAAGTTTTTAACTAACGCAAAACCACTACCCGGACTTAACACATCATTTTCGTGAACAATTTGATAGTCACGATATGCGTCTAATCCTTCTTTTTCAAAAACCTCATTTTCTTTTTCTAAGTTAAATAAAGCTCTTGAACTAATACCTACCACAAGATAATTTTCAAAAGATACACTCATAAAATTGAAAAAAAGGAAACCTTTGAAAGATTTCCTTAAAAAATAAATCCAGTCACCTGAATTTCAATCGCTTCAGGTTTAAAGTCTGTCATATAAGAAATACTTTCAAAGATCTTGTTTTGTAGATTTAAACAAACATCACTTACATTTGATTTGTGGTTCACTTTTACAGGAATCGATAATGTCAATTTATTGTCCTCAACACGAGTGACAATTCCTGTCTTAAATGGTTTTGTTCCTTCTGCAATCTGAACATTTTCATCTTCTTCGATTACGTTCTTTGCGATTGTAGAAAAAACTGTTTTATTTAAAGAAATAACACCATATTCATTGCCTGGTTCTAGCTCGATATATTCTTTCGCCATAATTTCACCTTCACTTCTCTTTAAGTATACCAAAAAAGTTATTTAAACTCAAAAACTTTCGCACCCCAAAGTGATGCGGTTTTTGTAACATACTGCTTTTCATGTAAAATCACATTTTTACAAGTAATAATATCACTCTGCAACTGTTTCTTTAAGGCTTCAAAACCATCAAAACGAATCTCATTACGCGTCTTTTTCAAGAAGAAAAAGCGTACTTGTCGTTCATAAATATCTTGATCAAAATCAAAGATATGCGCTTCAATAGAAACTTTTGTATTTTTAAAAGTAGGATTGTTTCCCACATTGATCATAGCCCCATAAAATGTATCATCCACATATACAAAACCTGCATAAACACCACTGGATGGCACTAAATAATCGGGATTTGCCCCAAGATTTGCGGTTGGAAACTTCAATAGTGTACTGCCTCGTTTAAATCCATGCTCAATCACACCTTCAATCGAATACATATACCCCAATAATTCATTGGCTAAATCCATCTTGCCACTTTGAATCAGTGGCTCAATGCGACTGGATGAGATTTTTTCGTTTTTCGAATTTACACTGGCAATCACTGAAACATCAAAGTAGTTTTGTGAAGAAATTGTATCCACATTTCCTGTATTCTTTGAAGCATATTTAAAATCAAATCCACAAGTAATATGTGCTACATTCATCTTTTTTAACAACATATGAAAGGCATCTACATCTAAGGCCGCAAAATTCTTAGAGAAAGTAATGACATACATCACTTCAATGCCCATGACGCTTGCCAAATGGATACGATCTTCTAACGTTGTGATATGACGACATACACGATCTGGAAAAAAGATTCTCCAAGGATCTGGATCAAATGTGATCAAGCCACTTTGAATGTTTAACTCTTTGGCTTTGGCAATACAATTCTCAAGCAATGCCTGATGCCCTGTATGTAAGCCATCAAAGAAGCCAATACAACAAGAACTCTTTGGCAAATTTTCTTGTACATGTAAATAATCAATACGAATGACTTCCATTACCATAGACCTCTTTTACTCTTAAAAATTCCTTCACGCTCTTTTTCATAAATTGCGATAGGCTCACCTGCATCTAAAATACATACTTCTTGATTTTGATTATCTAAACGAATGCGTTTTCCTTGGTACACATCTTGAATCGGTTGATAGTCAATCTTATCTAAATGATCCAATACATAGATTGAAGGATATAAGACAGGTTCTTGTGTTTCAAGATCTTCAAGTGTTTGAGCCTGATCAATTGTAAAGCGGCCAACTTTAGTTCGTCTTAAACTTTTCATACAACCTAGATTATTTGTATTTAAAGCCAAATCACGACAAATACTACGAACATACGTTCCACTCGAACATGCCACTTTAAAACTGTAGTCACCAAGATCTTCCATCGAATAAATTTCAATATCGCTATAGACTTTAGGAACTTCAAGTCCCTCTCTTTGATAGTCCATTAATTTTTTCCCATTCACTTTTTTATTGGAAGTCTTTGGCACCAATTGATGGTTCTTACCAACAAATTTTTGAAGTTCCTCTGAAAAACAAAAATCCAAATTCATTTCTTTTTCAGCTTCCACTTCACCCCAAATATCATCGGTTGATGTACTTTTACCAAATTCGATCTGTCCAATATATTCTTTATCTGTATCACTTAAAAACTGCAATAATTTACACGACTTTCCACAAAGAACAACTAAAACTCCGGTCGCGTTGGGATCAAGCGTACCTGTGTGTCCAAATTTTTTTTGTTTATATTTTTTTCGAAGCCAATTCACAACATCATGGCTTGTCATACCATACGGTTTATCAATAATTAAAATTCCATCCATAATTTCACCTTTTATATTTTACTTGTTTTTAAGGGTACTTGCAACTATGCACATTTGATACTAAAAAGTCAAGACTTGTATTCTAATATGAAGTTCGTTATTATAGAAATGCCTAAGGACATTAATTTTTCCTACACTCGAGATAAGGGAAATCGGATGTTGAATTGTTGTGTTGAAGACCCGCTACGCGTGGGGATCCTAATGCTGTTCACAGATTGCCCACCTGTACTTAACAGGGAAAGATCTCATGTTCTTGGGCTTTTTAAATAGGTAAAAAGTATGAACGCAAAAGAAGAATTTATTCAAATCTATAAAGAAAATATCCATCGTGAAGGTGCCGATGCCTTTTTAGAATTCTTAGAAGGAGTTCACTCTGATTTTTTTACGGCTCCTGCAAGCACACGTTTTCATGGCAACATGGAAGGTGGTCTTTGTGAACACAGTGTACATGTGTATCATTGTTTAAAGGACTATCTATCAAGACAAAGAGTTCAAGATACGTACAATATGCACTACAGCGATGAAACCATTGCTCTTGTTGCACTACTTCATGATGTATGTAAGATCAATGTCTATAAAAAAGGTACAAGAAACAAGAAAATCGATGGTGAGTGGCATCAAGTGGATGTTTTTGAATTTGAAGACAATATTCCATTTGGTCATGGTGAAAAAAGTGTCTATATGATTCAGCCATTCATGCGTATTACACGTGAAGAAGCGTTTGCGATTCGTTATCATATGGGATTTTCTGGAAGCGACCCAGTCAATAATGTGGGTAAAGCTTTTGAATTGTTCCCGCTTGCCTTTGCGCTAAGTACTGCCGATATGGAGGCTACATATTTTTTAGATAAGCAAGTCTAGATGACTTGTTTTTTTACACGCAAAAAAATATACAGTACCTTAGTACTGCATATAAGTTTATCTTTCAACCCATTTCATCTTAACATCTTTTCCATGATGAGCTAATCCTATATAAATCACTTTTCCTTTTAAATCAAACGAATAATTTTTAGATTGAATCTGTTCAATTGCATCATTTGATAGATTATCAAGATCCGATTCTAAATTTTTAGAAGTACCTTTTAAATATTTAAATTCCAACACAAAAGAAGTATATTTACTATATTTTGCCTTTAATACAAGGTCGAAACGTCCTTTTCCAGTTTCCCTATTGCTTATAATTTCATAATCTCTAGATAAACATAAACACATCCCAAGCATCATCATATGATAGCTATTTTCATTCTTTAAATCATGATAACTAGGTAACATTAAGATGTTCTTATATTCTTTGATAAATTCATTAGGTTGTTTTTGAATCAAGAAACGTAATAGTCGATTTAATTGTCCTTCATTTAAGGAAAGATAATATTCAGTTAAATTTCTAAACTCTCTATTCACTTCCTCATTTGGAATTCGAATGCGATAGAAGCTATCCGTAATATCAATGGCTTTATCTATTGTTAAATATCCCGCATTCACAAACAACCCCCATAAATTTGGAGTGCTTTTCACTTCATAGAAGCTTGTTTGCGTATTGACTTGTGTATCTAAATATCCATTTTTGATTAAATCTTCATATTGATCTTTATAATCTAAATCTGCATTCTTGATATTCTCTTTAATCATTGTATTTGCACTTGTATTGATCCAATATGGAATTAATTCTTTCTTTTGAGCGTAATTTAATATAGACCAAGGATTATATATATCAATACTTCTGATTTTGTATCCGTCATACATAGATTTAACATCATCATTTAAAGTTAAACCATACGTATTTAACAATTGATTAACTTCATCTGTATTAAACCCAAAATACTCACTATAAGCAGTATCGAGTACTGAATTCACATCTAAATTATTCAGATCACTAAAAATATTTTCTTTCGCAACTCTTTGAATTCCAGTAAGTAGTGCATATTTTAAACAATCCGATGTTTTTAAAGAATTATGAAGTAAACCTGATAATCCACCTCGTAATTCTTCATAACAGTCATTCACGTGAGCTTCAACAAATGGTGTATCATACTCATCTATAAAAACCATGACTTGTTTATTGTAGTAAGCATAGAGCCTTTCCATCAAGAATGATAATGCATCATTGATTCCATTTAAATTATTACTGTGAAAATCCATTAAATTAGATTCAATATAATCATGTTCTTTTTGATCATATTTATTTAATTTTTTAAACACATAATCATATTTTGCCCACTCGCTTAGAATTTGTTTTTTTATAGTTGTGATAATAGATTCTCTATCTCTTTTCGCATTCGCAAACGAAATAAAAATAGTAGGATATCGATTCATTTCGTTTATATAGTCAGAATTCATGATCTCAGTATTTTCAAATATATATTTAGAATCTTTTGTCACATCAAAAAAAGAAGCCATCATGGACATGTTTAGAGTCTTTCCAAAACGCCTAGGACGCGTAATCAATGTGACTTTGCTTTTTCTTTCTAAAAATTCCTGAATCATATTGGTCTTATCTACAAAATAATAGTTATTATTTCTGAGTTCTTCAAAATTTGAAATGCCAATTGGAATTGCCTTCATCTATATCACCACCTATATAATTATATCAGAAATACGAAAAGACAGGAAAAAATTCCTGTCTTACTTTGTTTCAATACCCAATTCTTTTAATTGTGCTGGATCAACTGGACTTGGTGCCTGGGCCATTAAATCCGATGCACTTGCTGTTTTAGGGAATGCGACTACATCACGAATGTTGTCTGTACCAGCTAAAATCATCGTTAAACGTTCTAGACCAATACCTACACCTCCATGAGGTGGAGTTCCATATTGGAATGCATCCATAAACCAGCTAAATTTTTCATGCGCTTCTTCTAAAGTCATACCGATAGCTTCAAATACTTTTTCTTGAAGCTTTTGATCATGAATACGAATGGATCCTGATAATAATTCATAGCCGTTTAATACTAAGTCATAAGCTCTAGAATAACAATGTGCTGGATCACTCAACAATTTATCGACATCTTCTAAGTTAGGTGATGTAAATGGGTGGTGAGCCGCTACATAACGGTTTTCATTTTCATCATATTCAAACATTGGGAAATCAGTAACCCATAAGAATTCATAGGCATCTTTGTTGATCAAATCTAAATCATGGCCTAATTTCACACGCAATGCACCAAGTGAGGATTGAGCCACTTTCTTCTTATCCGCTACGAAGAATACAATATCATTTTCTTCGATATTCAACATTGTATGCAATGCTTCTTTTTCGGCATCGGATAAAACTTTTGTGACACTTCCCGCAAAGCCTTCCGCTGTTAATTTTAAGTTGGCAAGCGCTTTTGCACCATATACTTTGACATAATCTTGTAGTTTATCTAATTGCTTTCTTGAGAACTTGTCCGCCCCATTTTTAACATTCATAGCCTGGATGATGCCACCTTCATTTAAGCAATTTTCGAATACTTTAAATTCAGTGTTTGCGAATACTTCACTGACATTAAATAAAGGCATGTCAAAACGTAAATCTGGTTTATCTGAACCATATTTTTCCATACAAGTATCATATGGGATACGTTTAAATTCTGGTAGATCAATTCCCTTGATATCTTTGAAGATTTCTTTCATCAAACCTTCTGTCATTGACCAAATGTCTTCTTCGTCCACAAAACTCATTTCAATATCGATCTGTGAGAATTCAGGTTGACGGTCTGCTCTTAAATCTTCATCTCTAAAACAACGAGCAATTTGGAAGTAGCGATCCATTCCACCGACCATCAATAACTGTTTGTATAGCTGTGGCGATTGTGGAAGTGCATAGAATTGGCCTTTACTAATACGACTAGGCACTAAATAGTCACGTGCACCTTCTGGAGTCGAACGACATAAAATAGGTGTTTCCACTTCAGTAAAACCATATTTAGCTAAGTAGTTACGAACTAATAAAGTAATACGGTTTCTTAAGATTAGGTTCTTTTGAAGAACTGGTCTTCTTAAATCTAAATAACGATATTTTAAACGAGTATCCTCTAAAGCATCTGTTTCATCCGCAATGATCATTGGTGTAGTGATCGCTGTATTCACAATTTTTACTTCACGAACTACAACTTCAATTTCACCCGTTTCAAGCTTAGGGTTTTTGTCTTTTCTTTCAACAACTGTTCCTTTTACTTGTAGTACATATTCATTACGTACATCACTGATTTGTGTTGCTATATCTTCATTGAATACAAGTTGTGTAATACCATAACGATCTCTTAAATCGATGAAGACCAAAGCTCCAAAGTTACGACGTTTCGCAACCCAGCCACATAAAGTGACTTCTGAATTTACATCTTGAAGACGCAATTCTCCATTGTTATGAGTTCTATACATTTCTATTCTCCTTCATGTTCGTGATGATGATGACTTTCTTCTTCTAATAAAGAATCAACATATGGAATCAATTCATCAACACGAATAGTTTCTTGTTCTTTATGTGCAATATTTTTAACTGTGACTTTCTTTTCTTCCAATTCCGATTTACCAATCAAAATCGCAAGTTTAGCCTTTGCACGATCCACAGCCTTAAATTGTGCCTTAAAGCTTCTTTCCATCATATCCATATCACAACGATATCCATATGCTCTAAGCTCTGTCAACACCTCAAATGCATAGGTTCTAGCTTCTTTATCAAGGCACATTACATAAGCATCTAATGCCGGTTTTTGTTCCAATTCAATACCTTCAGCTTCTAAGGCAATCAATAAACGTTCCATACCTAGAGCCCATCCAATACCACTCATGCCTTCGGGTCCACCAAAATATGAAATCAATCCATCATAACGTCCACCTGCTAAAACAGTGGATTGTGCACCCATTTCCGAATTCATAGATACAATCTCAAATACTGTATGAGTATAGTAATCCAATCCACGAACCAATTTGTCATCCACTTCATAAGGGATTTCTAATTTATCTAATAATTCGCATACTGTATTGAAGTATTCTTGGCTTGCTTCATTTAAATAGTCTGACATCTTAGGTGCATTCTTCATGCATTCATGATCATGATCTACTTTACAGTCTAAAATACGTAATGGATTTTGTTCATAACGACGTTTACAATCCCCACACAACTCATCTACATAAGGAGCAAAATACTCTTTTAATGCACTACGATAGTTTGCACGAGACTCATCATCACCTAATGTATTTAAACATACTTTAATATCATTTAATCCTAGTGATTTAAGAATTGAGAATGCTAGTACGATTGTTTCTACATCGACATAAGGACTTTTAACACCTAAAGCCTCTACACCAAACTGGTTAAAAATACGCATTCTACCTTTTTGAGGACGTTCATGTCTTGACATAGGTCCCATATAATAGAATTTTGCGGGTAGATCAGGATTTGCGAACATTTTATTTTCAACAAAACTACGAACAACACCTGCAGTTCCTTCTGGGCGAAGTGTTAATGATGTTTTTGAGTTTTCAAGTTTAAAAGTATACATTTCTTTGTTTACCATGTCACTTGAATCGTTTTCTCTTTTGAAGACTTCTGTATGTTCAAAAATAGGTGTACGAATTTCATCATAATTGTACATGTAACAGAAACTTCTTAATGTTTGTTCAAGAGCTTGCCATTTGTAGGATTCATTCCCAAATACATCCTGACAACCTCTAGGAATTTGATATGCCATGCGTTTTCCTCCTTTAAATAAACAAAAAAACGCCCTGATATAAGGACGTTTTAAACGCGGTACCACCTTATTTTATACGTAAAGTATACACCTCAAGTCTTAACGCGACGAACGGTTGGTTTTTGTCCAACTCCTCCAAAGTGTCCCAATAAGTATTCTACGAAAATTTTCACCAGCCATTTTCTCTCTACAGTATATCCTTATTTTCTTCTTTTTCTTAGGATTAATTATTCAGCTTCATCTAGATTTGAAACATTGTGATATACATTTTGTACATCATCAACTTCATCTAGTAAAGTAACTAAACGTTTGAATAAAGTTAAATCTTCACCGTGAAGTTCAACTTCTTCATTTGGAATCATCTTATCTTCTAAGACTTCAAATTTAACATCAGGAATCAATTTTTCAACAACAACTTTTGCATCATCCAATTGTGTTGGATCTACAGTAATTGTCATATATCCTTCTTCGATTTCGATGTCATTTAATTCGATTTCTGCTTCCAATAATGCGTCCATCATAGCTTCTTCATTATCATATTGAATAACGATTACACCTAAGTGTTCATATCCAAATGATACAGATCCACCAACACCTAATTTAGAGTGCGATTTATTAAAACAAGCTCTTAAGTTTGCGATTGTACGGTTTGCGTTATCTGTCAAACAATCAATGATGATTGTAGAACCAGCACCCTGTCCAAATCCTTCATAACGAGCACTTGAATAACTTTCATCAGCACTACTTTTTGCTTTTTCGATAGCACGCTTGATTACGTCAGCAGGCACGTTGTTTGCCTTCGCACGATCAATCGCCTTCTTTAAAGTCTGGTTCATATCTGGATTAGGGTCACCGTTTTTTGCAGCAACTAAAATCTCTTTAGAATATCTAGAATAAATTTTTGCCTTCGCATTGGCTGTCTTCTGCATTGCTGCAGCACGAACCTCAAAATGTCTTCCCATAGATTTATCACCTTTCATTTTATTTTTTACAGTTAATTATTATAACAGTCAAAGTCGAATTATTCAACCTTGGCATAACGTTCAATAATTTTTTGAACCAATGGATTTCGAACCACATCACTATTTTCCAAATGAATGATTGAAATACCATCAATATGATCCAAGATTGTACAAGCCTGCATCAAACCTGAATCCTTTTTCTTGATCAAATCGATCTGTGTAACATCTCCCGTTACAATCATCTTACAATTTTTACCCATACGTGTTAAAAACATCTTCATCTGTGCACACGTCGCATTCTGCGCTTCATCCAAAATCACAATAGCATCATTTAAAGTACGTCCACGCATAAACGCTAAAGGTGCAATTTCAATAACTTGTTTCTCCACATACTTTTCAACTGTTTCTAAACCTAGCATCTCATTTAATGCATCATATAAAGGCCTTAGATAAGGATCTACCTTTTCCTTCATATCACCAGGTAAAAAACCAAGGGATTCCCCTGCCTCAACAGCTGGGCGCGTAAGAATGATTTTTTCGACTCGTTCACTCTTTAACATGCTCACCGCATAAGCTACCGCAAGATAGGTTTTACCAGTACCAGCAACACCTGTCGCAAAAACAATTTCATTATGACGCATCGCATCACATAAAATAGCTTGTCCAATTGTTTTTGGATAAATCATTTTACCTGTTTTCGTCTTACATACAGCCTGTAGCTGATGAGCCTTAAAATCTTTTAAACGATTCTTAAAAGCCAAAGAACAAATATAACTTACATCTTGTGAATTTAAACGATGCTGCGTATCAATAATTGAAAAACAAGCCTCAATGACTTCTTCTACTTTATGTGCAGATAAAGTCTCGTTTACTTCCACTTTGATTTTTTGGTCACGAATCATACATACAGATTTAAAGCATTTACTCAACATATCCAAGTTGGAATCTTGAAATCCTGCAAAAATCTGAATCTCTTCAAATGTTCTATCGGAACAATCAAATTCAAAAAAAGACACAAATCTCCTCCTCAAGAAAAAAATCTGCATTAAAAATGCAGATTATTTACCTCTACGTGCTTTACGTGCAGCTTCAGATTTTAACTTTCTGCGTACACCTGGTTTTACGTAAAATTCTCTTTTGCGCGCCTCAGCAAGGGTGCCATTACGAGAAACCTGACGTTTAAATCTTCTTAAAGCGTCATCAAGTCCTTCGTTTTCTTTAAGAACTACTTTTGGCATATTCACAAACCTCCCTTCCCAAGATTAGCAAAAACATTATATCAAAGATTTCATATAATGCAAGCACAATTTGATTTTTTAAGCTAAACTTGCCTGAATACACTCTTTAGCCGCTACATTGTCGCCAACCCAAGGGGCTCTCCCATTTTCACGATAGATAAAGCTTTCATCGCCCTTACCAAGAAGCAATACCGTATCTCCTTCTTGAGCTGAGCTGATTGCCTGATGAATGGCTTCATAGCGATCTTGTACAAACACATGTGGTGTATTTTGAATGCCTGACTTGATTTGTTCGGCAATTTCTTTAGGATCTTCATCACGAGGATCGTCTTCTGTCACTATGATATAGTCACAATACTTATCGGCAAGTTCACCAAAGACTTTACGCTTATGTACATCACGTTTACCAGCTGATCCAAATACCGCAATCAAACGATGACCTGGCATTGTGACACTACGTCCAAACTGCATCATTTTTTCCATACCATCGGGTGTGTGTGCAAAATCAACGATTACGTTATATGGCTGACCACAATCAATACGTTCCATACGACCTTCAACTTGGGCAATATGTGCACATTTTTCAATAATTTTTTCTAAATCATAACCCGTTTCATTGAGTGCTGCAATGGCAGCTAATAAGTTATAAACATTAAAGTTACCCACTAAATTTGTCTTAACCGAATACATATGACCCGAATATACCAAGTCAAATTGCGTACCTTGTGAACTCATCTTAATATTAATAGCACGATAATCTGCTTCACTATTTATCGCATAAGAAATAACACGTGCTTTTGAACAATCCTTTAAAGCTCCATATTTTTCATCATCCTTGTTAATTACGGATACACCATCTTCTTTGACTAAGTTTTTAAACAACAAAGTCTTCGCTTCAAAATAATTTTCCATTGTGCCATGGAAATCCAAATGATCATATGTAAGGTTTGTGAAAATCGCACAATCAAAAGAAATACCATCGACACGATGTTGAGCCAAACCATGACTCGATACTTCTAAAGCGCAAGCCTTCATTCCACAGCGAACCATATCTGCCAATTTAGACTGCAAGAACAATGCATCTGGCGTAGTCAAATTTGGTTGCAACTCAATATCACCATATTTGATCGCAATCGTACCAATATAGCCACATGGCGTTTTGTCGTTGATAATATCACGAATGATATTTGTGATTGTTGATTTTCCATTTGTGCCCGTTACACCATACATCTTCATTTTATCACTTGGACGAGCATAGAAAATACGAGCCACTTTATTCATGGCATCATTGACATCTTCTACACGAATATATACAGCGCCAGGTGCCATATTCAATAATTCTTTTGAATGTACAATACATACAGCTCCATTTTTTATAGCTGAATCAATAAAATCGTGACCATCATTTGTAAGTCCTGGTAAACAGAAATAAATATTTCCCGGACGAACGGTTCTTGAATCAAAACTTAAACCCGTAATATTGACTGTCGGTGCATTTTTAAATAGTTTGCTTAATCGCATACAACATCCTTCTTTCCATAGTAGGTACCATCTTCAATACGATCCCATTCGATAGTGATTCTACCACTTAATGGTGTATCACTCAATATCTTACAAGAATGATATTGATTTGTATAACCCGTATAATAGCCATCTTGTTTTCTTTCAATCAAGACTTGTACTGGATTAAAACGCTTCATGTCACGTTCTCTGCATGCATTCGAAAGTTCAAGTAAACGAGCCACTCTAGCTTTGGCGACCTTCCCATTGATTTCACCCTTTAAAGTACTTGCCTTTGTTCCATTACGCTTACTATAAGGGAAAACATGGAAGAAGCTTAATTCTAGATCCGCTAGATTTTCATATGTCGTTTCAAATTCTTCATCACTTTCCTGGACAAAGCCTGCAATCACATCCGTTGAAATCGAAATATCTGGAATACAAGAACGAATATAGTTGATTTTTTCTTTAAATTCCTCAATTGTATATGGACGATTCATACGTCTTAATGTTTCATTACATGCCGATTGTACCGGAATATGTAAATGATGACACATACGAGGATTCTCTTTCATTAACGCAATCAATGCATCACTGACTTCTGTAATTTCTATACTTGAAATACGATAATACACAGAGTCTGGCGTATTTTCTAATAAGGCTTTCATTAATTTAGCTAAATCGTATTCTCCATCATCATAACGACCCGTATGAATACCGGTTAACACAATTTCTGTATGTCCTTTATCACATAGATCTTTGGCAATTTGAATCACCTGTTCATGATTTAAACTACGCTCTCTACCACGCGCAAAAGGAATCGCACAATAGGAACAGAATTGATTACATCCATCTTGTACTTTTAAGAAAGCTCTATGCATCGATTCAAAACAATGTACAGGCATAGCTTCAAAATCTTTAAATTGCGTAACTTCATTAACAACGTCAATTTTTTCATGATCCTTTAATGCTTTTTGGATTAAATTCACCAATTCATTTTTTTGTTTGGCACCAATCACAAGATCGGCATCCAAAGCCTTTCTTTCATCTTCACTTGCGAACTGTACAAAACATCCCACAACAACACATAAGGCATTTGGATTCATTCGTTTGGCATAATGAATCTTTTGACGTGATTTGCTGGCGGCTGTGTTTGTGACAGTACACGTATTGATGATACAAATATCACACGCTTGATCCGGTGATACTTGTTCATATCCTAATTCTTCTAATTGACCTGCATAGTATTGTGATTCATACGCATTTACTTTACAGCCTAGTGTAATAATTGAAAATTTCATTTATCCCTTATCCTTCCACATGATTTTGGTATTCAATAGCTGTCAACACATAACAAGCAGCCGTTTCTGCACGTAAGATGTTTTTACCTAGAGAACAATTGTCAAAACCAAATTTATTTAATACTTGAATTTCACTCTCTTCAAATCCACCCTCAGGCCCAATACATACAGTAATGGATTGTGGATTGTCTTTTAAATAATGGGCCATATGTTTTGAAGGATCATTTTCCTTTTCATAGGCCACTAAATTACATTCACTCTTATAATTTGATAGCTCCTTCAACGCAATCACAGGTTCTAATTCCACTAACGTATTGCGATTGCACTGTTTGGTAGCCGCAAGTAAGATTTCATTCCAACGAATGAGTTTCTTTTCAGCTTTTTTTTCATCCAGTTTTACCACTGTATTCTTCGATACAAAAGGAACAATTTTATGAACACCAAGTTCACAAGCTTTTTGAAGCATCCATTCAAACTTATCTTGTTTGATCAAAGCACAACATAAGGTGATCGATTGATTTTCTTCAAAGACATCCACCATGGAATCAATCACTAAATTAGGCTTATTTTCAACATGCCCAAAGAATACCCCTGAATTTTTAGTAACAATACGAATCTTTTCTTTTGATGTCGTACGAAGTACATCAAAGATGTGGTGCGCTTGTTTAGCATCTAAACAAATTACATCCTGTACCGAAACATTTTGATCTAAATAAACTTGTTTCATTATTTTTGTTCGCCTTCCATACTTAAGCGATTCAATTGTTTGATTTCATATGGTTTTAAACGACGATATTCTCCGGCTCTTAAATCCTTTACGTCTAAGAACGCAAACTTCACTCTGTGCAAACGACGCACTTCATGGCCTAATGCCAGCATCATATTTTTAACCTGATGATTTTTTCCTTCTGAAATCGTTAATTCGAATTGGGTACGATTACGCGTTAAATCTTTTTGAAGCACAAATACTTTTGCCGGTTGATACTTTTCTGTCTTAGTTTTTAATCCTCTTCGTAATTGTTTGATGTCATCATCACTTAAGATACCTTGAAGATTGACAACATATGTCTTTTCTAAGTGATAACGAGGATGAATCATATGGTTACAAAATTCCCCATCATTTGTAAGTAGTAAAACACCACTCGTATCATAATCCAAGCGTCCTACAGAGAAGATTCTTTGGTTTTGTGGCATATAATCCAATACGGTTTTTCTGCCCTTGTCATCACTACTTGTACATAGACAACCTTTTGGTTTATTCATGATGTAATACACTTTTTCTTCTTTTGAAATCATATTTCCATTGACTTCTATACTATCCTGGTTCGATACTTTTGTACCTAAAACGTCACATACTTTTCCATTGACTTTGACTTTACCATCTAAAATCAATTCTTCGGCTTTTCTTCTTGAACAAATACCTGCTTGGGCAATTACTTTTTGTAGTCTTTCCATTGTCTATTCTCCTTCAAATAATTCTTCACTATTGTTTCTAGTTTGAGGTAGTTCCGGCAATTCTTTTAGATCTTCCAATTGAAAAGCATCTAAGAATTCATCGGTTACACGATATAATAAGGGCTTACCAATCGCATCGAGACGATCTTTTGCTTCAATTAAGCCACGAGCCACTAATTTTTTTAACATCATTTCACAATTTACACCACGAATCTCTTCAATTTCAACACGCGTAATCGGTTGTTTATAAGCAATAATAGCCAAAGTTTCCATGGCAGCCTGTGAAAGGGTGGGTTGTTTATACTCTTCAAATAATTGTTTGCCATAAGGATATACAAATTCTTTTGTGACAAACTTAAAACGATTCGCATATTCTACAAGTTCAATTCCTTTTGAAGAACTCGAATATTCTTTTTTTAACGCATCCAATAAGACACGTATATCATCCATTTCTAAATTTTGTAGACCATGCATCATCTGATCCATAGTCAAGCCTTCTTCTCCACTTAAGAATAAAAGACCTTCTAATATCGCTTTCGCATTATCCATTCTACAAATCCTCTCTTGCGACCCAAATCATTTGCGTCTCATCAATGGAATACGTCATCCATTTTTCATGTATTAAATCTAATATCGATAAAAAAGTCACAATCACCATATGTAAGCTTGTACAATCTGCACATAGATTTTGAAATGAAATAGACCCCTCAAGATGTTTCATTCTCTCTTTGATTTGTACAGCTCTTTCTTCGATTGATAATTCTTTGATTGTGATCTTTGTTTCATACGGTTGTAAAAGCTCCATACGCACAATACAATGGCGCATTGCCTTCATTAAATCATAAGGTGATTGTGCTTCTAAAGTATCACTTTCAACAGGTACTTTCCATTCTTCCACTAAACTAGAAACGGGACGCGAAAAATGCAGTTGTCTTTGTTCGTAATCTTCCTTTAAGGCTAGACTTACTTCTTTATATCTTTGATACTCTAATAATCTTGCGACCAGTTGATCACGCTGATCTTCTTCATATTCTTCTTCTACCTCAACTGTTTCTCTTGGCAGAAGCTTCTTTGACTTATATGCGATAAGACTTGCCAACTCTGACAAATATTCGCTAGCTACTTCTAGATGCATGTTTTGCATGGCATGAATATAATCAATATATTGTGTTGCCAAAACATTCATATCTAAGTCAAACAGATCCAATTTATTTTCTTTGATCAAATGCAGCATCAGATCCAAAGGACCTTCGAACTGATCTAACGTTATTAAAAAATCCATACTATCACCCATATTAGCCATTATAACAAATTTTAAAAAGCTTTTCATCTCTAACGAGTAATGTTAGAATAATT
>ERZ791902.227-NODE-227-length-47784-cov-5.823336_pt1 | contig 47784 bp, 34 predicted proteins | sample MGYA00510149_ERZ791902 | MGnify/ENA primary metagenome ERZ791902 (study PRJEB30046, sample SAMN00792060) | human gut metagenome | study: EMG produced TPA metagenomics assembly of the A metagenome-wide association study of gut microbiota in type 2...
ACAAACTCGCTGAACAAATCAACGCTCCTATCATCGCAGCTGATGCGACAAGCGTTGAAGACCTCGAAAAGGTATTCACTGAGGCTCAGGAGAAGCTCGGTGGCAAGATTGACTTCGTGCTCCACTCTGTAGCCATGAGCCCTAACGTTCGTAAGCACCGCACTTACGATGACCTCGATTACAATTTCTTGAACAAGACTTTGGATATTTCTGCCATCTCTTTCCACAAGATGTTGCAGGTAGCCAAGAAGTTGGATGCCATCAACGAGTGGGGTTCTGTAGTAGCCCTCACCTACGTGGCTTCACAGCGCACCTTCTTCGGTTACAACGACATGGCTGACGCCAAGAGCATGCTCGAAAGCATCGCCCGTAGCTTCGGTTACATCTATGGTCGCGAGAAGCACGTTCGTATCAACACCATCTCTCAGAGTCCTACCGCCACAACAGCTGGCAAGGGTATCAAGGACATCGCCAACATGATGGACTTCGCCGACAAGATGTCTCCACTCGGCAATGCAGTGGCAGAGGATTGCGCCAACTACTGTGTGATGATGTTCTCCGACTTCACTCGCAAGGTGACCATGCAGAACCTCTTCCACGATGGTGGTTTCTCTTCTATGGGTATGAGCCTCCGTGCCATGAACCAGTACTCCAAGGACTTGGCTCCTTATGAGGACGAGAACGGTAAGGTTATCTACGGATAATCTCACCCCGATTTCCTTTGGACTTTTGTCTCGTATATCTATTATATAATGAATCAAATACAGATATAATGAGTATCAAAGAGAAATATAACCAGATAGACCTCGCCAAGCGTCAGAAACTTGGCGAGGTCATCCGTTTTGGTATTGTAGGTGCCGTTGCAACCATTTTACAATATGTCATCTACTTAGCTGCTATGCCACTATTGGTGAGCCTCATCCCTTCACTATCGGGAGACGACCACACCTTGGCTACAGTTTCCAACACCTTAGCTTACATCATCAGTTTCATCTTCAACTTCATCGCCAGCACTCGCTACACCTTCAAGGTGAAAGCCAATGCCAAGCGTGGAGCAGGATTCACGCTCTCGCATATCGTCAACTACTCGATGCAGACCCTCTTTCTCAACCTCTTCGTCGGTTTGGGATTGATGAAGCAAATCGCCATGATTCCTACCCTTTGCATCTGCATCCCCGTCAACTTCCTGCTTGTCAGATTCTTCCTCAAGAGATAATTTTTTGAGAAATAAAATCAGCATTCCAAGAATCGAGCAATAACCGATATTTTCAAAGACATTCATTGTTAAGAACTGCATGAAAAAAGTTTTCCACATATTCAAGATTCAGAAAGAAGAGAGATGGCTCGCCCTCATCATATTCGCATTGCTAGCTATCCTCAACGGTCTCGTTATAGCCAAATACAACGCCCCTTTCACTCAGATAACGAATGATTATTACAAGAATTTCATTCGCCACTTCTGCGTATCGGGATTCGATCCGCTCACCTATTGGGTGCTGAGCGACTGGAGCGCCGCCTACAATGTGTATCGACATCCATTGTTGGCGTTCTACATGTATGTGCCGTATCTCATCAATATGGGACTGATGAAGTTGACGGGATACAACTGTGCCCTCTACATCGCCGTCATCATCCAGATGTTTTGCGCCTTCTACTCGATGGTGTTCCTCTATCGCATCTTCCGTGAGGTCATCGAGTTGGGCAAGTGGGCTTCCCACGCACTCACCCTCCTCTTCTTCTCCTTCGGCTACGTGATGGTCAGTGCCATCGTGCCCGACCACTTCGTGATTTCCATGTTGCTGCTCATCCTTGCGCTCTATGTTTCGGGCAGAAGGATGAAGAATCACCATGACTTCAAGATATGGCAGAGCGTGCTCTACTTCCTGCTGACCGCAGGCACCTCGCTCAACAATGGTCTGAAGATATTTTTCTCTGCTCTCTTCGTCAACGGCAAGCGTTTCTTCCGTCCGAAGCACCTCCTATTGGCTGTCATCTTACCAGCCGGCTTGCTCTGGGGCTTCTGCCACTGGGAGTACCGCACCTACGTATGGCCTAACGAAATGGCTCGCAAAGAAGCAAAGGCTAAGAAAGAAGCTGCCAAGAAGGACAGCATCCAAAAAGCAAAGCAACTTGCCAAAGAAGAGGCGAAAAAGAAGAGAGGCCCCAAACAAGGAGCACCTCTCACAAAGGTTGGATTCATGAGTTGGACCGACATCTCGACCAGTCGAACGGAGTCTGTCGTAGAGAACTTGATGGGCGAATCTATCCAGTTGCACCCCGACTATCTGCTAGGCGATGAGCTACGTCATCGCCCTATGATCGTGAAATATCGTTATTGGTGGAATTATGCGGTAGAAGGAATCATCAGCCTACTCTTCTTGGCAGGCATCTGGCATGGCAGGAAGAGCAAGTATCTCTGGCTAGTCTTGTCGTATTTCGCACTCGACATGGTGCTTCACATCGGCTTGGGCTTTGGTATCAACGAGGTATATATCATGACTGCCCACTGGATATACGCCCTACCTATCGCTATGGGATTCCTCATCAAGAACGCCCCTATCAGATTCCGCAAATATCTCATAGGCATCGTGGCGGCTATCGCCCTATACCTTATTATATATAATGGAAGCCTCATCGTGGGTTACTTCTCGTAAATCACACGTGTCGGTCCTTGCCCAGCCACTTGTTGACACGGCGTTTCACCGCCTTAGTGATGATGGAGAAGTTGCCATATCGCAAGTTGAGGAGGAGTTCTTCCATTGAGCGCCCTATCTTGATGAAAGGATGCCCCCAGGCATTGGTCTTGTAGAGACGCTCCTTGTAGTCGATGTTCTCGATGATGTAACGAGGATGACGCAACGGGAAGTCCAGTTCGTATCGCTTCATCGTGAATATTCGGCGATAAGCCTTCGGAGTCGTCTGAATACTACCGCAGAAATGCGTGGAGTTGTCGGAGAGGCCAAGATTGTTGACGAGATTCTTGCTTGGCATGATGGCAAGTCCTGAGTTGAGGAGCATGGAAGCCCAGAAGATGCTCTCGTAATACTCCTTGCCGCTCTGTTGGTGTTCCGAGCACATCGGCAGGAAGTCTTTGCGATAGCCACGCTGGCGCACCAACGACTGCAATCGCTTCATCGCCTGCTTGTCTCGCAGGAAGGCATAGTCGCCCTCCCACTTGTCAACGACTCTTCGCCAAGAAGCCCATCCCCAAATGGCAAATGTCGAGGTAAAGAAGTAGCTGTCCTCACAATCGGGTGTCACCTCATCCTCATTGAATCCAGAAATCATGGCGATGCGCTCGTCATGCTCATAGCGGTCGAGCATCTCCTTGCAGAAAGGGAAGAAAGACTGTGAAGGCACGTCATCATCCTCCAAGACGATACACTTATCGACGATGGAGAAAGCCCATTTCTGCGAAAGGTACTCAGAAGGGTCGCACCCTTGGTTCTTCGTTTGGTAAGAACGATGCACCTCGCATTCCCAGTCGATGTTCTCATCCGACACAATCTGTCGGCACGCCTCAATGCCAGGCACGTCACGCTCTCCCCTCGCTCCATCCTGGTAGAGGAAGAGACGGGAAGGGCGAGCCTTCTTGACCTCGTCAAACACTTGTTGGAAATGGTCGGGACGATTGAAGAACAACATCAATACGGCGACATCTATCTTGGCTGGTTGTTTCATTCTTATGATGCTTTTAGACTGATCAGTACTATTTATCTCCGTGCAAAGATAGTCCAAAAAGGACACAATGCCAAATAAAAGCGAAATAAATTGCGAATAATTTTGTTTTGTCTTCTTTTTGCACTAACTTTGCAAACAAAATCACAAGACATATATATAATAGAATTATCAAAGATGAACATATTCAAAATCAAGAAAGAAGAAAGAATACCAAGCCTCATCGCACTACTTGTCTTCGTATTGCTCAACGGCTTGTTCTTCTATAAATACAGCAACCTCTTTCTGCAGGCGCACCACGTCAGTTATTGGCAACTGTTTGCCAAGACTTTCCACGTGTCAGGTTTCGACGCTTGGTCGTACATCTTTATGTCGAATGGCAAGCTCTACTTCGAGATACCTCGCCATCCGCTCTTTGCCGTGATACTCTATCCATTCCATCTCATCAACAAGGAATTGATTGCGGCAGGCGACACCAACTATGCCATGATATTCATGGCTATCCTGCTGATTGCCAGCGCCTATTACTCATTCATCTTCATCTATCGTGTGTTCCGAGAAATCATTGAGGTAGGCAAGAAAGACTGCCTTTTGTTTTCAGCCATGCTCTACTCATTCGGTATGGTGATGGTATCCATGTTGGTACCCGACCACTTCTGCTGGTCACTCTTCTTGCTCACCATGACGCTCTATCTAGCAGGCAAGGCGATGAAGGAAAAGAAGCAACTCTCGGCATGGACGATTGGAATCCTCAGTTTCTTGACAGGAGGTGTCACTCTCAGCAACATCGCCAAGACCTACCTTGCCGCCTGGTTTGTCAACGGCAAGAAAGTCTTCGCATGGAAGAATATGGTAGCGATGATTCTGCCTGCCATCTTGCTCGTTGGTACCGCATACCTCATCTATACAGAGATAAGAGAGCCACAGTTCCATACCGACAAGAAGATAGAAATCAAGGCTCATGCCAAGGATACACTCCAAGCACACAAGGACTCCATACACCATGCTTGGGTATTGGCACATACCGGTGAGCCGATGAAAAAGGAAGGTTTCTGGAAATGGACAGACATGTCAACATCACGAAGCGACGCCTTGATTCACAACATGATGGGCGAGTCTATCCAATTGCACGACTCTTACCTATTGGATGACATGTGCGTCAATCGACCTACCGTCGTGAAATACAACTATGTCTTCAACTATATCATAGAAGGCATCGTTGCCTTGCTCTTTATCCTGGGCATCATCGTAGCCGTGCGCCATCGATTCTTCTTGATGGCATTGAGTTGGCTCGCACTCGACATCTGCATCCACTTCGTGATGGGATTCGGACTCAACGAGATGTATATCATGGCATGCCATTGGATATTCATCATCCCTATATCCATCGCCTACCTGCTCAAGTCGCTGACGCCATCAAGGCAGACCATCGTAAGAGGCATCACTCTCCTACTCACCCTCTATCTCTGGGTATGGAATGGATATTTGGTCTTCAGCTATATGTCAGACCAAATCACACAGATCTCGAAATAAGCTGAATGTTCAGCTACTTAGAAATACGAACCCTTAAAACATCTTCGATTATGAACATTGCCGTCATCTTCGCAGGAGGCTCAGGCCTCAGAATGCACACCAAGTCAAGACCCAAGCAGTTCTTGGAACTGAATGGAAAGCCTATCATTATCTATACGCTGGAGTTGTTTGACAACCATCCGGAGATAGATGGCATCGTAGTGGCTTGCATCGAGTCGTGGATACCTTTCCTCGAAAAGATGATACGCAAGTTTGAGATCAGCAAGGTGGTGAAGATAGTACCTGGCGGAAATACGGGTCAGGACTCCATCTATCACGGACTTTGTGCGGCAGAGGAGTTTGCCAACGGCAAAGAAGCGAATGTGCTCATCCATGATGGTGTACGCCCTCTCATCACTGAGGACACCATTACCGACAATATCCGCAAAGTGGAAGAATGTGGTTCTTGCATCACTTGCATCCCTGCCACAGAGACCTTCATCGTCAAGGAAGGTGACGGTTCGCTGGAGATACCGGAGCGCAGCAATTCACTGATAGCGAGAGCTCCACAAAGTTTCCGACTCAAGGACATCATCGGCTCACACAGGAAGGCTATCGAGGAAGGACGACACGACTTCATCGACTCTTGCACGATGATGAGCCATTATGGGTATAAACTCGCCACCATCATCGGTCCGATGGAGAACATCAAGATTACGACACCTACCGACTTCTTCGTCTTCCGTGCCATGGTCACCGTACATGAGAACCAACAAATCTTCGGATTCTAAGAATCGGCAGCATTCTTTCATCTACAAGCATAAAACATAAGAAATGACAGCAAACGAAATAGAACAAGCCGACTGGCAAGACTTCGCCCAGCATTTTCCACTCTTCGAACCTTTAAGAGGAAAAAGCATCGGCATCACAGGAGCCACCGGACTCTTGGGTAGTTGCATGGTGCATTGTCTCCAGGCACTCAACCAGAAACATGGTTTATCCCTTCGCATCGTATGCATCGTGAGAAACTTAGAGAAAGCAAGAAAGATGTTTGAAGGTGACGACATTCTCTTCGTAGAGCACGACTTTGGCAAGAACGAGAGCATGGGCACAAACACGCCAGTGGATTATCTCATTCACTTCGCCAGTCCGACAGCCTCCCAATATTTCGTGTCCAAGCCAGTAGAGACGATGATTACCGATTTCTATGGCACGCAGCAACTATTGGAATATGCCCAAAACTGCCATGTGACATCTCTCGTCAATGTATCTTCGCTCGAAGTATATGGCAGCGTCTATGACGATGCGGAGCCATTGACCGAAGACAAGCAGGGATACATCGACCCGATGCAAGTACGCAGCAGCTACCCTATCGCCAAGAGAGCCGCAGAGAGCCTCTGCCATGCTTACGCCAAGGAATACGGCATCCCAGCCAAGACTGCCCGATTGGCACAGACCTTCGGTGCCGGAGTTACGAAGGACGACAACAGGGTCTTCGCCCAATTTGCTCGCAATGTATTGGCAGGGCACGACATCGTACTCCATACCACTGGCGAACTGAGCCGTTGCTATTGCTATACCATCGATGCTATGGAAGCCATCCTATACATATTATTAAAAGGTGAAGATGGCGAGGCATACAATGTGGCGAATGAATCGACCTACATCTCCATCATCGACATGGCTCACTTCTTGTGCAAGACATTCAATCCCAACATCAAGCCAGTTATCGAACTGAAGGAAGGCATGGGCTACTCCCCGATGACCAAATTGCGCCTCTCCTGCCAAAAAATCCAAGAGTTGGGTTGGTCGCCAAGATACAATATGAAGACCATGTTCGAGCGTCTTCTCACATCACTTAGATAAAAACAATTCAGCAAGATGACATCCATTCCAAAAAGAATATACAAAAGCACCTTGGGCATCTATGAGCGCAAGAACTTATCGGCATGGAACCACGCTCCTATCAACTCCCTGCCCATCTATGGTATCTATCATATCTTCTGTGATGCCAACTGGGAAGAGATGGTAAGAGAGCAAGTGGAAAGACTTGTCCAAACTGGGCTTTTGGATGCCAGCAAGAAACTTTATATCAGTTGCATAGCCAAAAGTGAGGAAGACATCCAAAAGTTGAAAGATATTTTAAGGGCTTATGACAACTCAGGCAAGAAGATAGAGTTTGTATCTCAAACCACCAATCCACGTCGCTTTGAGTTTCCTGCTCTCGACTACATGTACGAGAAGTCACAGAAAGAGGATTTTCTGTTTTATTATTTCCATACCAAAGGCATTACTTATCAAACCGCCAAAGGCATGGAAGACAAGGTATTCAATGGGTTCAACAAGAAGATCGCTGCTTGGAGAAGGATGATGGAGTACTTCATCATGAATCAATGGAAAGTTGCCGTCAACACCTTGATGGGAGGCTACGACACTTACGGAAGCTATCTCTTTCCACCCTTCAAGCAGAAGATGTATGCAGGCAACTTTTGGTGGGCTCGCTCTGATTACTTCCGCACACTACCAGCCTTGGATGAAGACACCAAGTTACACAATAGATTTATGGCAGAAGAATGGTTGCTCAGCAAGCCGGATGTTAAACCTTTCTCTGCATTCGATACTGTGGCAGATCTTTACTTCGTAGAAATCTCTCCTTACATATATGAAATAGACAAGCACTCCCTCTGGCAAGGTTTGAAGTTCTGTGCCACCTATACTTATAGGAAGTATCAACGCAAATGGTTCGGCTACAGCTACAAGAAACATTGCCAAGAGAAGTTCCAGCAACTCAAGTCATCACTTTAGGACAGGAACTCCAACTTGCCGACATGCAGGTTGACCTTGTCGAGGTCTGGCAATTGCATATAGTCACCATATTGGTCTCGCAACACTTTGTCGTAATTGCCAGGCACCGACATTTGATGTCCCTCAAACTCCAAGGTAGCCAAAGGAAAAATGTCTTCCTTATGACGTGCCACGACAAAAGGAACACCAAGCGCATCGAGATACTCTCCCTTGGTCAACTTCGACAACACACGCAATACGGGATATATCATCTTCTCGTTCAGACTTACCCAGTGCATCACCTTCTTAACGAGCTGTTCATCAGGCAAATCTTTACGTTTCAATATCTTATAAACATGCCCTATCGAATGAATCGATAGTCTTTGCACCCACTTAGGATGCTTGTCTATCGGGAAGATGTCGATATAGATGCCACGTTCCTTGAAGATTCTATCATAGCCATTGTTCTCGTCCAAGACAGAGCGTCTATCTCTAAGTTTGGCATATTGGAAGAAATAGTTAGGGTCGGATTGTCGGCATTGCAAAGCCATCGTATCATCCAATTCCTTAGGCAAGATTTCCAGCATCCGCAAGTAATCCTCACGAAGCATCTGAACATCCATATCGTCATCCCAAGGAATGAACCCTTGATGGCGAGCTGCACCAATCAGCGTTCCACCTATCAGCCAATAACGAATCTGATGGCGCTTGCAAATAGCGTCAAACGCCAACAAAAGTTCCAACATGCGATGTTGATGAACACGAAGCAAGGAGCCCTCTGGGTTGAATCTCGCCTTTAAAATCTCTTGAATAGACTGAGTTTTTATATCCATAACTATTTCTTTTTCTTAAAGATGAAAGCCATACACTCGTCAAGAATCTTGACACGAGCGATACGCATCACCGCATAATACAAGCCAGCAGCCAAAAGCACACGAGCCAAAAGAAGCAAGTATAAGTTGCCAATCTGCATGGTCGCAAAATGAGTAACAACCATTACTCCCAAGGCTGCCAAGAAGAAAGGACAGACATCCTTGAGGAAAGCAAACGGCTTATATCCTATATAACGATATGCCAAACTATACCAGACAAACATCCAAATCACCGTAAGCAACACATAGACCGAAACCATCAGATGGATGCCATAAGGCCATAAGAATAGCATCAGCACAATCTGCGTAATGCTCAACGACACAGTACACCAAAAGTAGGTACCCGACTTGCCTTTGCTGATGACCACATTGGAAAACATCGTATAGAGAGGCATCACGGAGCCGCCCAAGCAAAGCATCCTCAGGATCTCAGCACTCGACTGCCACTTAGCCGTCAGCGTAATCGTAATAAACTCGTTGGAAACCAAGCCCAGTCCAAAAAGTAATGGGAAAGACAAGAAGGCGATGAAACGTACCATCTTGCGGAAAGCATTCAACTGACGTTGCTTGTCATCTGCCAGATTGACCAACGTCGGTTGGATGACCGGGTTGAGCATCCCTTGCAAGAGAAGATAGCATTTGGAGTTCCACTGGTAAGCCTGATTATAACTTCCCGTAATCGCATTGGAATAGAATCTTCCCAAGAGAATGTTCATCACATTATCATTGATCTTGGTGGCTATCGTTGTCGCTGCTATCTTAAAACTGAAAGGGAACATACGTTTTACGGGTGAGAAGTCTATTTTCCATGAAGGTCGCCAACTAGAATAATGCCACACCAACAACGTGTTCATTCCCACATAGACCGCCCCTTGAACAGCCAACGACCAATAGGCAAATCCTTTCCAAGCCATCAAGGCACCTACAGAACTAGATATCAGCACAGCGGTAATGCTAGCCTTCGCCTGTTGCTTCACCATCATATTCTTGAAGAGATATGCCGCTTGCGCTGTACCCAAACTAGAAAAAAGTATATTGACAAATGCCAAACGACACAACGGCACAAGACGCTCCTCATGATAGAAGTCGGCTATAAAAGGAGCACAGAAGAAAAGAACGACATACAAGGAAGTGCCCACAATGATATTAAACCAAAACACAGAGTTATAATCATTGGAGGTAGGTTGCTTGAGATTGCCTATGGCAGAAGCGAATCCACTATTCTGAAGGGCAATGGCTATAAGAGGAAAGACATTGATCATCGCCATCATTCCAAAGTCTGCCTTTGATAGCAATCTGCCGAGTACGATGCCAAACACCAAGCCGATGACTTGCATCGCCCCATTGTTCATCGCGCCCCAAAAGAGACCTTTAGCTGTTTTTTCCTTTAAAGTTTCTGCCATCTAATCTTTCCCTACAATTTTATTTACGATACCCTATCGCCGCCCTTGCATCAATCGAGCAACAGGATTTTTTCAGCGCAAAGGTAACACAATTCTCGCAAAAAGCAAAATTATTGGCAACAAAATGCACGCCTTATGCTTTATTCGTTAAATAAAGTCAAGAAAAAGCAGAACATTCAGATTAATAGACTACCTTTGTCTTTGAACTTAATGAAGGAGATATAAAAATGAAAAAATCACAATTAACTCTCATAACACTTGCCTTCACAGCTTGTTTCCTGGGCAGTTGCAAAGCAAGTTCGACCAAGGCACAAAGTATCAATGACACAGACTCACTGGCAACAGCCGAAGCACAGGCTGCACAAGAAGCCGACACCCTTGTTGTCAAAATGGATAGTTGCAATCTGCAAGAAGGCAAGAATTTAGATGTCGTCATTCGGGTGGATTACCCTACTGGAACCGATGACTTGGCTTCCAACGTTCGGAAAATACTCAACCAAAAGATGGCAGATGCTTACCTCGCCGCCGTCAATGAGGATGGCAGTAAAAGCTACAAGGCATACGCTGGCGACCTCTCTAATGCCAAGGTGGTCATCGAGAAATATGGCAAGGACAACTTCAAGTATCTGAAAGAACAGATAGCGGACATTAAGAAGTATGACTCTCGCGCCAACATCAACATGTGCTATGAACTGAATCTCAACAAGAAAGCAGAGACAGACAAGTATATCACATACAACTGCTCCTCTTATGCTTACTTGGCAGGAGCACATGGTTCGAGTTTCGACCAGTCGTTTAATATCATCAAAGCCACAGGCAAGTTGCTGACAGAGACGGTTGACACGACACAAGTGAAGAAGTTGCAACCCATCTTGCGAAAGGGAGTCATCTCTTACCTGAACGAATACAACAAGGAAGATCCTGTCACAGACAAGAATCTGAACGAGTTTCTCTTTATCGAGAATGGCATCATCCCATTGCCTGCCCATACCCCTTTCCTCACCAAGGATGGCGTTCATTTCGCCTATCAGCAGTATGAGATTGGTCCGTATGCCATGGGCATCGTAGAGTTTACGATTCCTTATTCAGAAATCAAGTCATACTTGACGCCAGAGGCGGCAAAGCTCATTCAGTAGCACCTTGCACGGCGTTGGATGACACTCTGCACGGCATAAAAAGAATCAAGGGGCGCAGACATCAAACGATGGTCACGCCCCTCTTCTTTTCCTCATACACAATATAAATCATCTTTTTACCTATTATCGAGCTTTTAGAGGACATTCCTTCTTATCGCACAACAACCTCACCGGCTTTTGCGAAGCCATTGAGCAGGGTTGGGCTGGCGATGGTCTTGCGAGAGCAATAGTCGAAATCCACACTCTTCTCACCTGCCGTAGATTTCCACTTGATGGTCAACTTCACTGTCTTGCCATTGGTATCAGGCACCACGCCATTGAGGTCGAAAGCCACTAGGGCATCTCCCCATCTCATCTGAGGATCGCCATTTGTATTGTGGCGAAGCTCCACCTCGTAAGGATTCTCAGGATTTACATTCGCAATCAAGTTGATGGAATGTGCCTTCACATTTCCCCAGAGAGCACGGAAGCGAAGCGTGAGATAACCATCCTCGGCTATCGTCACCCAGTCACGGACGATATCAACGGCATCATGACCATACTTGGCATCATTCTCTTCAGGAGTGGCAAGACAAGGCACAGGCTTCTTGGTCAAGATACTATCTATCCAGTTCACGTTGACCACCTGTCCATAGGTCTCGTCCTTTTGGTCGGTCACAGAATAGTTGACCAAGGCACGTACCTCCTTGTCGCCGAAAGGTTTCTTGTTGATATTACCAGGCTTCAAAGTCGTGTTGTCATCCAACTGGAAATAGCAACCATCGCTGATAGGTTTCACCGTCACCAGTGCATTCGGCACCATCTTCCAATAGTCGTTGTCATCATCATCAGAGCAAGAGGAGAATGACAAGGCAAGCGTCATCACGCCCAAAGCCATCAAGGCTAAGCTTCTATATCTTTTCATATTTTTCCTTTCTTTATTTCTTTCTCGTTATACTTCGTTTTGATTCAAAATCTATAGCTAAAACTCAAAAATCACATAACCTTGCGTAGGATTTCGCAAAAGAAAGTTAAATAGGTGTAGTCACCAAGAATACCATAGGAAAAGACCGCTCATTTCGTAAATTTGACGTTAAAGTATCAAAAATACCTATTACAAAGAAAAGTTTAGGTAAAATAATTTTGGTCGTTTACTTATTTTTTATAAATTTGCAGTTGTTACTTATTCGCAGAGCCAAACCCCTGCATAACTTTTAAATAAATTGCACTATGATTATCGGAATCATAATAGGACTACTGATTTGGTTTGTCGTTCCTATGTTCTTTACCGATGGGAAACGACGCAAACGGAAAAAGAGAAAGCAACAGATGATAGATCTGACCTGTAAAATCATCGGTTTAGTCATCATCGTGTTTTCTTTGGTAAGACACTTCTTGTACCTATAACACATCACACCTTTTAACACATTGTACCCATGAGAATATCTAAATACCTACTGATAGGTTGTCTAGCAATCTGGACACTCACTTTCACTTCTTGCAACAACAAGAACACACCCATCCACGACCTTGAGGAATTAAGTGAAGACCTCAAGCAAAACAGCAAAGACTATTCTGATGATGACTGGGCCGCCATTTCGCAAAGCCTCGACAACATCAACAACGAGATAGATGAGCATCGTTCGGAATACACCGATGAGGAGATGAAGGAAATCGGCAGACTGAAAGGCATCTGCGGGGCTTATCTCATGAAGTATGCAGCCAAGAACGCCTCCCAACAACTCAAAAACCTCATCCAACAGTTTGGAGGGGCTATCCAAGGAGTAAAGAGTGTGATAGACAGCGACCCTAGCTTCCTCAATACCGACTCTGAAGAATAAGCCTATATATATAATAATGTATAGGAATCCCATATTGATTATAAAAAAGTAATAGATATGAAAAGATTGAAAATTCAAACCTTATTGTTCGCTGCCTTCGTAGGATTGGCGAGCACATGTTTCGTATCATGCGGTAGTTCTGACGATACGAGCATGTCACAACAAGTAAAGCAGTATTTCGACAAGGACATCTCCTTGAAGAATGCCACCAGCAACTATTCCGCTTACTTCGACTTGTCGGATGGCGTAGTCCTAGCCTATAAGAACCAAGGTGCGGCAGACTTCCTCAATGCCACTGTACAGAGACTCACCAGCACAGACTCTTGCAACGTGTTCTCGTTGGCAGACGACAACATCAACCCATTGCAGCTCAAGCAGACACAGCTCTACAACAAGATTATGGATCCAAAGTCATACGACTTGCAGATGGCTCCTATCGAGAAGACTCTTGACAAGATAGTAAAAGAAGGCAAGAGTAGTCTCCTCGTCACCGACTTCGAGGAGTTTACACCAGACCATCAGGTGCAGCATCAAGCTTTCGCCACACGCTATTTCGTCAACTGGTTGAAACAAGGCAATGACATCACCTTCTTCGTCTTCGACTTTATAGGTGTGAGAAACATCCCATACCATCTCTATTTCATCGTATTCGACAACAAGAGTCATCAATTCTTGAACCAAATCAAGGAATCGGTGGCTGGTGTCTCCGGCTATCAGGAGTACCATCTCTCGACAGATGCCTACACAGCCACAACCAACTATCCTTCCGCAACCAAGGGTGGCAACTACCACGACGCAGAAACTGGTGAAGACCTGATTACCAGCGTTGTAGAAGATGGTAGCGACAATGCTTACACCAACTATGGTCAAGGAGCGAGACTGGAGTTCTATCCTTTGGGCGTAGCTTGGGAAGATGCACTAAAGAATACCCAGGAGGCTACACAGGCAGGTTTCAATCCAAAATACAGCGACCTCTTCCGCAACTTGTTCTTCGACTTCAGTAATCAAGACTCTTACATCATCAAGAAGTTGGATGTCAAGGTAACAGACGTAGAGGAAGATTTCCAGAAATACTCTATGTATCAGAAGGCACTCGCCGACAAAGAGAAGAGCGCAGAATATTATGATGAGAACGGCAAGATGCTCGCCGACTACGACTATAGCAAGTGTGCTCATAAGGCCAAGGAAATCAGCGACATGCTTGCACTCGACCAGAACTTGTTCAAGCAGAGCATGGCTCAGAGCGGCGGCAAGAAGGCTGAGATTGGCATTGTATTCTCACCTAACTTCAAGGGCAACATCATCGGTGGCGAGCCTACAGACTTATACCGCATTGACGTTACTATTGCAGAGAGTCAGCCAAACATCTCGCCTCGCCTCGACCAACTCTTCTCTTGGGGAGCCAACAACAACTTGCGTGATGCCATCCGCAACACCCTCCAGGAGTTGAATCCAAAAGGTACTGTCATCTACACTTATTTCGTAAAAACATTATAAAACTTAATAAAATTAAAAACTATGAATGCAACTGTTGCTTCTGCCTACATGATAGGCGCTATCGTTTTTGTAGTATGTATGTTGTTAGCCATCGTAAGTGCCAACGCCATTCGCTACGAGGCTGGTTCTAACCCAAGAGACAAGCAAAAGAGAAAGACTAGCTTCTGGATTCTCACCATCCTTTGTCCTGTGGCCATCATGGCTGTATGCTATTTCGCTGTCTATAGCGACATCCGTGTACCTTCTCGTCAGAACGCTTACCTCACAGCGATGGGCATCTCTTCTGCAGTGTTCTTCATTGCTCACATCGTTTGCGGTTTCGTACTGAGCAAGATGTTCCCTCACGGCAAGCTCTCTAGTTGGTTCTAATAGAGTAAGCCGATTCTATTAAACATAAAAACTTGGCAACAACAAACAAGAATAAATACTATGGATAAATTATTCGTAATAGCCATAGGCGGTACCGGCATGAGATGTCTCGAATCTTTCGTGCATCTCTGTGCCATGGGCTTGTTTGACAATCAGACGATTGACATTCTAACCCTCGACACCGACCAAAGCAATGGCAATAAGGGACGTGTGGAGAACTTGATAGAGCTCTACAACAAGATCAAGTCGGACGATGCCAACAATATAGATGGTGGCCGCCCTAATGCCGACACGTTCTTCTCTGCAAAAATCAATCTCTACAAATTCTATACGGTATATGGTGATGCCAACAGAAAGACTTACAAGATTCTTTCGGGTGTCAACAGCGGATTGCACAAAGACGAGAACACAGACTTGACGGACTTGTTCTTCGACGAGGATTCCGTACAGAGTTTTGAGCTTGACCATGGTTATCGTGCCCAAACTCACCTCGGTTCTCTCTTGATGTATCACGGAATCGTGGAAGCAGCAAGAAACGTTTCCCGCAATGCCGATGCCGCCTCTACTGCGGAGAAAGACTTGCGCAAGTTCTTGGAAGCATTGCAAGAATCCCAGAACTCAGCACGTGTCTTCGTATTTGGTTCTATCTTCGGTGGTACGGGTGCTTCCTCCATACCAGTCATCCCTGTAGCATTGAGAGATGGCATCAATATTCTTTCCGATGGTACAAAGACCCTCAACACTAATGTAGTGAAGTTTGGTTCCACCTTGCTGACCGACTACTTTACGTTCACAGCCCCAGACAGTGAGCAAAAGAAGAACGACAAGGTCATCGCCGATGCCAACAACTTTGCACTCAACTGTCAGGCAGCCTTGCAGTTCTATCAAGCAGACCCTACAGTAAGAAGCACCTACAAGCGATTCTACCATATCGGTTGGCCATTCCCAGCCATCAATGTTACTTCCAAGAACAAGACAATTACGGGAGGACAAGAGCAGAAGAACGCCTGCCATGTCGTTGAATTGATGTGTGCTTGTGCCGCTTACGACTTCTTTACATTGGACGAAAAAGAACTAACCAATGAAACCGCCAAGTACTTCTTCCGCACCTTTGATGAGAAAGAAGGTCAAGTAAGCCTACATGGTTCCGATTTCATTACGAATGGAAAAGCATTCGAGAGCAAGTTAGGTTCTTTGTTCTCTCTCGCCCATATCATTCTTTCCCAATACGACGCTGCATGGTCTGAGGCTGATGGCTCCGGCACGAAAGGTCTCTTGAATCGTTTCGCACAGCAGAACATCCATGACTACGATAGCATTACCGATGGTCAAGCTAAAGATTTAGACAAATACTTCAGTGACTATTTCGGTTATCGTTTTGGCACTGATGGCCTCATGCAAAAGGGATGGATTTATCAGGTCAAGGCTTCCGTTCCAGGTCGTTTCATCTTCATAGATGAAGCTTTCAAGGAGCAAAAGAAGGATATGAAGAATATCAGTTGTGGACACCTGTTTGAGGACGACCAGCACAACTGGAGCAAGTTGTCGGGTCTCATCACCAAGAGCGACAACAGTGTGGATGTGCTCATCAAGAAGTTGGGCGATGCTGATGCAAAGCCAGCAGGTAACCAGAATGTACAGACCACCAAGGAGAAATTCTTGGCTCACGTACACAACGCTATTACCAAGAACCAGAACATTAATGAGAAAAACTAAATGACATGGAGAAACCTTTAGTTATCAAGGTCAAGCCAGCCTCCATACCGAATGGTACACCAGGCAAATGGGAAGACCTTTCAGGAAATATAGAGAAATTCACCGCCGACATAGAGACACCAGCCATCGACGAGAATTCGGACATCAGTGCGCAAGTTTCTGGTATCCCTACCGCCTACGCTCGTGCCAACCTCTTCAAGTCGGCTCTTCAATCATACGGGAAATCGAAGGAAAGCGTTGACCTCAACCTCAATGCCTTCTACCAGATGTTGTCTTCCGAGTGGCGTGGCTTCATCGCTTGTATCGCTCTCGACTATAGCAGAATGAAGACCGAGCGTGTAGATTTGGTCTATTCAGACGGCAAGGACATCAAGGACACATCCAACATCTACGAGCCAAAGGGAACCTTCGGCAACATGCTTTTCCACCGCAAACCCCTTTGGTGCCTCAAGGACGAGGATACCGACGAGGCTCATCGTGGCATTCCTTTCATCGACATCATCAAGTATGATGGCAAGGTAGTAGGTGCCACCTCACCAGAGAGTCTGCTCTTCACCTCTTGTGCCTACAAGATTGATAATACTGAAAATCGTGCCTGGGTAGATTACAAGACTGGCAAGTTCAAAGATCCACTGGAGAGCAGCGATCTCGACCTAACCCAGACCTTACAACTCTACGCTTACGTCAACTATCTGATAGAAGGACTCAACAATGATGGCAAGTCAGGCATCAATGGATTGACCGCCTATTATTCTTACTTGGACTACAACCTAGCTCCAAAGTATGACAACATCCTCAGCAATCTTTCCGCATGGAGAAAGGAAATAGAGGACTATGCTGCCAAGAAGAACTTCAAACTCGAAGCTGCCAGTGTACCTCCTATCAATCTCTTCAATGCCCCATTCGATATTGCCTTCAATTTCAAGGACGAGTTGTATGGTATGGACGGTGTACTCTACACAACCGCCCAAGAGAATGGCGTGCTCTTCAATCCGAAAGAACTGCTCTTGCCAGATACAGCCAAGATTGCTCGCTTGATATTCAAGGGTCCTAAGAAGAATGAGCCTAGCCAGTTCCCTGTTTATGTATTGGCAGCAGACAAGAAAAATGAGTCTGGCGAGAAAGCCTACTTCGCTTTACCTTTGAGTCCATTGGGTATCAAAGCATTCGGCAAGAATATCGGTGCTTTGGTAGAGCCATTAACATCTAGGGCAAACGTACCTTCTCGCTTGACAGCCATTTACGACCCAGATTCTGAGAAGAACAACTTGGAAGTCACCTTACACTTGGTTCTCAATGACGGTAGAACCAAGGAGATGAAGGCTACCTATACTTGTGGTGGTGAGATAGATGGCAAAAATCTCATTATGTGGCCTAACTTCATCTCTAAGAAATGGCACCGTTACTTCATATACTCAGAGCTTCCTCACAATATCAACTTGAAGGATTATCCATTCCAGGCTTTACCATTCGTAGGTGATGAACAGAACGACTTTGAGATTATCAATGACAATGAGGGACAGCCTTTGTACTTGGCAAAAGACGGACACGATGTAGATTTCGACTTCAAGGACAAGGAAGGTAAAGAACGCCATGTAGAGACCTCTCTACATATCGTTTCCAACAGTGCAACCGCCGACAATCCATACAAGTATGAGATTTACGAGTGCAACCACCCATTCAAGGGCATCAAGCTCAACTTGCCTGATGGCTACGAGTCTGGTTTCCTCCTTATTAAATATACGACAACGACAGAGAATCCTTGCATTGCACAAGATAAGTTGGGAATCCAGGACAGCAATCTTAGAGGCACTACGTTGGGCGTTGACTTCGGTAGTACCAACACTTCCGTTGCCTACCTTGACCCACTCGACCAGCAAGCCAAGGGTATTCAGTTCACCAACAGAAGAATTTCCCTCTTACATGCTGGCGAGGAAGACAATGACAAGGTAGCTAATGAAGACCACTTATTCTTCTTCCAGTCAAACCCAATTCTCTCCAATGCCATCAAGAGTACCTTGACTATCCACGACTCTCGCCGTGTCACCAAGGACATCAATGAGACGATGGAGATTTCTAAGTTTGAGAAGGAAGTGAAGGGCGGTTTTCCGTGTTTCAGCCGCAACTTGCCATTGGCAAATGTGGCAGACAACAAGAGAGTGATTATTCTCGATACAGCTGAGTGCGGAGAGGTCAATCAGATATACAACATGAAATGGGATGATGATGAGCGCAACATTGCCTATAAGAAGGCATTTTTACGTTCTCTTCTCTTGCAAGTCTATGCCGAGTTATTCTGCAAGGACTTGTTCCCGAGGAAGTTGAAGTGGTCATACCCATCTTCCATGAGTGCTAGTTTACTTCGCAACTACAATACCATTTGGAGTTCACTCCCTGCTGTCAACCCTCTGAACGATGTCAACAATCATGCTAATGTGACTGTTAATGAGAACTATCAGCTCAAGGTTTCGACCTTCGGATATAACTTACAGGCGGCATCAACCCCAAATGATGGATCAAAGAAGATTGGAGGCGGCAATATGTTTATGGCTGGTGGTGGCAATATGTTTATGACAAAGCCAAAAAACGATCAGCCACAAGGTTTCACTGCCAACAATTCCTTTATGGGCAAATCAAACAATGCCCCATTGGATGGAAACGAGAAGAAGAATGTGGTATTTGAGAAAGACGATGACACTAAGCAGTTCTCCTTTAATCCTGTCAAAATGGTTGACGAGAGCGACTTCCAAAGTATGACAGAGGCGAGCGCCGTTGCCAACTTCCTTAACGTGAAAGCAGACGACCGTGACGCTCTTACTATCTGTTTCGACATTGGTGGTAGCACTAGTGATATTTCCGCCTTGTGTCAATTACAAACAGGAGAAGGTGCTCGCTTGACTATGATCAAGCAAAACTCCATCCACTTCGCAGCCCAATTGGTAGGAGAAGCTACACGATACTGCAGCAACTTTCAAAAAGTATTGCTTAACACATGCGAGGAGTTTGGCTTGCGAATCCAAGGTCTCAACCTGGGTGAAAACAGATACAATAAAGACACTGCAAGCTACTACTTCGAGCAGATGGTTGACAGGCTCACTCCTGAGCAACTTCCATTCTTCTACAAGAAAATTAGTTCTGATTGCAGCGAGCTGATGTGTGCCGACATCTATGTCACCGGTTTGATAACCTACTATGCAGGACTCTTGGCTCGCAAGTTGGTCAAGCAAGTAAGAAACAGCACAGAGTGTCGTTGGACTGGTGACAAGAAGCCTAAGGTATTGATTACCTTCGCTGGAAAGGGTGCCAGAATCATGGAATGGTTGAGCACTGCTACAAATGACGATTTGGCAAACCAATTCTATCAAGCAATGTTCCTAAAAGGCTTGGGCGAATCAGACTATGGAGACTTTATTTCTGGACTGAACATAGCCTTTCCAAAAACTATCACCAACAATGTAAAGTTTGAGGTTTCCAAGGGATTAGCTATGGAATCAACTACTTTGATGCGTCCACAAGACTGCAATCCTATTGAGGTCATCGGTGAGGAAGGTTTCACTATCGAGGATGCCAACGGCAACAATGTACTTTTGGATGCAGACAATAGCATTTCTCCAGAAATGATGGCAAGCCTTGGTGACAAGTTCTATGGCAATTCATCGGCGGGTCCTAGATTCCAAGACTTCCTCAACTTATTCTACCAGGTAACTCAGGAGTACTTTGGAATGAAGATGAATCCTGCAGTCATCGGCAATGCATTGCAAAACATGAGTTTGTTGAGCTACATCCGAGACACTCCTGAGTACTTGCATGCAAAGAGAGCAGAGCTGTTTGACTTCGTATCACCTATCCTGATACTCGAAGGTTCCAAGTTCTACAAAGACTTCTTATTGAAAAATATAGGAAATGACTAAGTATTATATGATGAAAGTCTCCCGTGAAGGTGTTCAACTTTACGGGGGACGCCAAGAAGACAATGGCTCCTACACCGTTTTCGAAGACAGAAACTTGAAAACGGTGGAGGAGTTTTGTGATATAAACGTACCTGATTCTGACAAAGAAGAGAGCGTCATTGGCACCATCTTCTCTGCTTCCTATACAGAAGCGGAAAAGAGAAGCATTATGGGCAAATTGTCACAACATGGCTATACGCATTTAAAGGAATATGACCTTCACTGTTATCTGTGTGAGATATACAAGGCATTCCCACATGCCTTGATTCTCTCTGCCGATGGCAATGACTTGTATGTTGGCTATTACGATACGGACAAGAAGGAAGCTATTGCCACCGGCAAGATTAATGAGGCCGGCAAAGACCCAAGAGTAGAGAAGTTGGCAGAATGCATTTGGAAGAAACTGCTCGAAGAGAGTCCTTATTTAAAAAAGGAAGACGACTTCAATGCTGTCAAAGCCGAGGCTAAGGCTTTTTTACACTCCAATAAATCAGAACTCGACGGAACCATCTACCTAGAAGGAGAGAATCATGATTTCTTCATCAAGCGCAAAGATGCAGAGATCGATAATCTCTTAGACTATGGTAGCTCTAGCGTATTGTCACATTTGAGTAACTTTGTCAATCAGAACAACATCAGAAAGGAAGAGACCGTCTTGCTGTTATCCGACGGAGTAACTGGCAATCAATACTTCCACGATGTCTTCAATGGCTTTACGCCTGAGATGGGAGAAATAGACGAGAAACGTCTATATGGCATTCTCACTAAGATGGTGAATGATCTTGCAGAAACGGGCATTGATAATTCTGGTAAAATTGAAAGAATGCCACTCAGTTTCATTCGAGAGAAACGAGGTGAGAACTCCATCTTCTTCGACATCAAGTTCCCGAAGGACGCTAGTGCCATCGAAGTGTATCGTGATGACGAGAAGATTCGTACCATCACCGACTCCCAGTTCACCGATGCCGACTTACAGACCGACCATACCTATCGCTATGGTTTTGTGGTTGTTTATAAAAATAAATATGGTGACGAGTTGAGAAGCGAGAAGACTACCAAGGACATCTCCACCTCAAAGTTGCAGCTCCCTACTCCTGTAAGCCTCAACATTAAGCAAACAGAGAAGGAAGCGACCATCACCTGGAAGAAGCCTGAACGGGGTATCGTGAGAATCTACCATTCTCCAAAACCATTTGAACTGCATCGAAATGACATCATCGAGGATGTCAATGCCTTCGACTATCCTGTATTGTCTTCACTCGAAACCAACTACATCGTGCAGAAGAACTTCTGTGGCGAGCGTTACTTCATTCCTGTCACCATCGTGGAGAACGTGGGTATCGTAGGTGAGCAACAAGGCATCACTTCTATGATTACTCCAAAGGGAGTGCGCATCGACTCTACCGACATAGCACACATCAAGGTCATCTGGCTTTGGGATGATGTACCGATGGTACGTATCAAGTGGGCGGCAGAAGACGGAAACGAGAAATGGGAAGACATCGCCAATGATGGTCAAAGTCCTGATTTTGAACTGCCATTGGCAGCCAAAGCTCGCAACTTCGCCGTCAGCGTATCCGCACTCTACAAGACTTCCGATGGCAAGACCTTGGAAAGTGAGCCAAGCATCCAGAAGGTTGCACTCTCTCCTGTAAAGGTTGACTTCCTCGAAGCTAAGAGCGAAGCAGGTTGGTTCTCCCACAAGAACGAGTTCTCCGTCACTTTGCAAGCAGACGGCGAACCACCTTGCGACCTCTGCGTATTGCTAGAGGAAGGGGCTATGCCACTCAACCTGACCAACTTCAAGTCGCATTGCACTATCGCACATGCCGACCTCGCTGATGGCACAGCCAAAAAGTTCACTTTCATCTATCAGCGTATGCAGAAGAAGTTGCCACTCTACTTTAGAATCATTGCAGCCGACAGAAGCTTACCTCTGAAGGTTGTACCTGAAACACAAAAAATCAAGTAACTATGCCAAAAATAGTATGTCCATATTGCTTCGAGGAATTCAACCGAAGCGAAGTCATGTTCCGTTGTACCAACGATGAATGTGAGAAAGATATAGACCCTGAGATGAGTAAGTTCTGGGGACAAGACCGCAAGATGCTACCCGCCATCTACAACAATCTAGGATGGTTTGCTAGAAAGAGGGACGCCATGCCAGACTCGGCAAACTGTGATAAGTGTGGGCACACCTCTTACACCGTCATCTGCCCTCATTGCCACAATATGATTCCGAAAGAGATGGTAGAGCACAAAGGCTACATCATCTCTATCATTGGTGCCCGTAGCAGCGGAAAGACCAACTATATCACCGTACTCATCGACCAACTGCGCAAGTACGGCAGCAAGTTGGGCAACCTCGGCATCCTCGCCTCTACCGTAGCCGACGAGCGCCGAGACTGCACCCAGGTAAGATACCAAACCGACTTCTACGATGTCCTCTTCAAGAGAGGTATCCTTCCTGCACAGACCAAGATTACGGACCAGAAGTCCAAGATTCCACTCATCTACACCATCACCCAAAAAGGTGTGGAGCACCCATTGTACTTAGTATTCTATGATACAGCTGGTGAGAACTTCAACGACCCTAAGAACATCAGTAAGAACGTGAAGTTCCTCGATGAGAGTGATGCGGTCATCTTCCTCTTGGATACTTTCTCCATCCCTTACATCCATGACAAGTTGAACATCAAGGGCGAGATAGAATTGAAATACGATGTCATCCTCAACAACATCATCGACCACTTCAAGAATGGAGACAAGAAGAAGAAAGAGGCTCACTTCGGCAAGCCTATGGCATTTGCCTTCAGTAAGATAGATGCCATTCTCGACCATAGCGAGGATTTGGCAGAGACAGCCATCCCTGGCATGACCCTCGACCAGAACAGTCCGTTCCTAGACGGAGGCGGTGTGAGAATGGACGACATCGATGCAGTGAGCGATGGATTGAGAGCCGCACTCAACTCTTGGTATGAGGATGGATTTGTCAACAATGCAGAGAACAACTACAAGAACCTGAAGTACTTTGGATTCTCTGCACTTGGCAAGGACCCAGGCAACGATAATCATATCGAGGGCATCAAGCCATACCGAGTGCTCGACCCACTCATCTGGATTCTTGACCAATTTAAATATCCTCTTTTGAAACAGAAATAATCCTATACCACTATGAAGAGAATCAAGTTTAACGAAATCATAGAATGCTCCAGCCAGCAGTCCATTCTTTCTGGACAAGCTGGCTTCGGCATCAGAACCATCACGGAAGGCTTCAACCCAGAGTTGACTAGAAAAATCTGTGATGAAATCAGTTGTGCATACGAGGTTGACATCGCCGAGCAAGTGACAACGGAGCAAATCACCACAGACCCTTCCTGCGTCACCCAATATCCACGTACCCTCAAGTACCAAGTAGTCAAGAATGACGATGGCAAGGAATTGTATGTCATCGCTTGTGCCACCTATGTCGGCATCGACTATGGTTACTTCTGCGACATAGAGTCTGCCAGAAGAGCTGGCTCCAACTATATCGCCGACATCTTGGTCTTTGACGAGAAACCAACGGCAGGGCTATTCCAAGCGCTCATCAAGCAAAAGATATTCCGTCCGATCGACAACACATGCACCCCTACCAACCCAGAACTGCAAGAACTGCTCACTGGCGAACCTAGCTACCTTTCACCAAGAGAGGTTGAGGTAAAGGAAACTAGCGAAGCGGTTCCAGCTATCAATGAGCAGACAGCCTTGGTGGCAATGGCTTTGTTGCAGACCAAGATTAACCAAGACCTAGGCAAGGACAATGGTCTCATCAACATCGTTTTCCAAGCTCAGGAAGCCAAGGTTTCATCCATTCTACAGAGCATCGGCACCTTGCCTAACGACTTGGTGAGCGACAAGTATTTCCACACCAACTTCTTGCAAGGATATGGTATGCCTAATGGCTATCGCATGATGTTCCTCAACGAGCACAACAAGGAGCAGGTCTATATCGAGAACTATGTCTATCTCAACCTAGACGAATATAAGTTCTTGAACCTCGACACCGACAACTTCTACTTCGGAAAAATCAAGGAGGCAGCCGTAGCCAACAACTATGCGCTATTCTATAACCTCGTCAACTATCTCTTCCGCTTGAGCGTACAGGCAGACACGGACTATAAGTTCCTCTACAATCTCTTCATCGCCACAGAGACAGACAAGAAGTTAAGTATCGATGAGTTGACAGAAGACTTCTTCACCAAGGCAAAGAAAGCCAACCTACCTTCCGACAAACGGCAACGCTTCGTCGTCAGCGTGAACAACACGCTCGACGAGACCATCCAAAAGGAGAATTTGGGTGCCAAGGCTGATGCCAACTGCCATGCAGCCATGAAGGTCATCACCTATTTATATAATAACTGGAAGGAAGTGCTTCACTTGGACGAAGGCTCCAAGCAAGCCCTGACCAACCTATGGCATCAAGACCACTCTTTAGCAAGCTATACCAAGGCCTATGGCATCGATGTGATTCAATCCATCAACACCAAGGATGTGAATCCGAACGATTTCATTGAAACGATGAAACAGGTCGATGATCCCAATGCTTGGAAGCGCTTTGTCGATGAGCAGTTAGAGGGATACAAGGATCATTCCGAGGAACACGACATCAATGAAGTAACCATCATAAACACCATCCTAGCCTCAGCCATAACTGACAAGAATGCCTTGATTGTTCGCTTCTTCCCTATTCCAGAAGAAGCAGATACTCTGATTGGCTACGCCCAGACGCACCCAATGCAGATGAAAGCCCTAGAGCCAACGATCAAGAAACTCTGTGATGGTGAAAAACTCACCTTGATCATCGACTTCCTCAAAGCTTGCAAGTTCGAAGCCCCAGGTCTCCAAGTAATGGAGCCTATCGTTAGGGACTACTTCACAGATATACTGAATGGCAAGAAGAACGACATAGGAGACAAGGATGCCATCATGAAATTCTTCATCACCCAAGTGGTAAGCTTCTCACGCAATATACCTGTCAACAGATATAGAGACTTGGAGATTCCTCAACTTGTCAAGACATACGCCGAGTATAGTTTCAAATATCCAAAGAAAGCCGACAAGCAAAGCATTGAGTATTTCTTGAAACTAGAACTTCCAAAGGGAACTATAGACGAGCAAGACCACAACATACTTTGCTTCATCATTGACTTATTGGACAACCATACGGACTATATGGGTGCTTATAGAGAGCTTCTCATTGCCAAACGCTTGGGGTGTCCAATGCTCGAAGTACGAATGAAAATCATCGAGAAACTCTTCACCGATAGAGCCAAGGAGCACAAAACGTTGGAGGCTATCCGCATCAAGGAGTACCTCACAGACCCATACTCCGAGAACCTTCCTGAGAAAACCAAGGAAGAATCCAAGTTGGTGCTCGACAAGCTTTGGGAATCCTTCAAGAACGACACCTCGACTTGTGAGAAGATAACCCCAGCCATCATCGGGGCTGCGAAATGGACTTCCAAGGACCGCAAGGAGTATCTAGAGAAATGCAAGAACGACAAGGAGAAAGCCTTCATCACAAAGTACTATAGCTTCTTCACTTCCATTTGTCGCAAACTATTCAAAAAGTAGTAGCTTATGAGATATCAGAAAATATTCATCCTCTTGCTCGCCATGGTGCTCGCCGTGGCGTGCGACTCAGGCAAATCGCCTTCTTTCAAGAAAGGCAACCCTTACTCCAAGGAATACTTTGGCATCAATGGACCAGTCAAGTATGCCTTGTACAACCATTACAAGAAGGGCTACGTTGACCAAGCTATCCGTATGGACTTCTCGCCAGAAGGTATGCTTGTCAAAAAGAGGACCTTCGAGAAGGGCGACTCGATAGTCAACAACTATACCTACGATGGCAAGAACAACATCCAGGCTATCTCTGGAACGGATGTTGGTGCCTACAAGAATGAGTTCCAGAAAGGCAACTTGACCAAGGAATGGTTCTACTCTGACGAAGACCAGACAGAAGGTTTCACCTTGCGCTACCAAGTAGAAGGCGAGAAACTCATCAAGAAGCAGAACGACATCAAGACTGGCAAAGGCGTCACCACCACATATGCCTATACCAGCAAGGGCATCTTGCAGCAAGAGCAACAGATGCAGAATGATGGTTCCTATACCAAGAACGTCTATGACGCGGATGACCACCTGACTTCCATCGAGCACTATGGTGCATCTGGCGCATACCTCTACAAGGAAGACATCAATGCCGACTACGATGAGTACAACAACCTCATCAAGTATCAAGCCAAGAAGAACGGCAAGGCGAGGGCTTACTACAAGGTGGTTTATAAGTACTATACCGAAGATGAGCTAAGTGCAGCTAACCAGCAAGCAGAGTCCACCATCACCAGTGACAGTGCGAGCTACGAAGACAAAGGTGAGGCATCTGCCCCTAGCAAGTGGCTACTCATTGCCATCTCCGTCATCAGCCTCATCTTCCTCTTTATCTACATATCTATAGCAATTGAAGAGTGGCATCTATTCAAGAACTTCGGAGGTGAGACCGAGATAGATGGTATGAGAAAAATGTGGATGTACAACAGTCGCCCATACATGAGAATGGCAATTCTCTTTGCCATTCTCCTTGCAGCTTTCTTATCCTCCATCATCCTCCTATTACTCTTCGGAGGTGTCGTATGGGTACTCTTCTGGGCTATCAAGTTGATATTCTGGGCTATCATCGTCATTGGATGGATTTGCTTGGTAGGAGGTATCATCGGTACCATTGGTGGCGCATTCGTCTGCCTCATCCCTGCCGTCATCGGTGGTGTCATCGTTGCCTTCCAAGACACGCTGAAAGGATGGGGAGAGTTATTCGTAGCTTGGGGAAGCGAGTTCCTGGACAACGTCAACGCCATCGACTGGACGATTTCCATCTACGAAAATTATGGTACGACCATCTTGGCTATCGCCCTCACCCCATTGGTTTGCTTCTTACTGTTGGCTATCATCCTCATCATCGTCAGCACCCTGCTGAGATTATATGAGTTTGCCTCCATGAAGATATACAACGTGCACCGCCCTTGCCCATTCTGTGGCAACACCCACGACTTCAAATACATGATTGACGGCGAGGAATGGTCTATACCATTGCATCCGGGCTTGTATGGCATCCTGCATCAAACCAACCATGATACTGGAGTAAGAGTGCCTACCATGTTGATGAACGGCAAGGCGAAGCTGACGAGAAAGTGCCCTAACTGCGAGCGATTGGTCAACGAGGGTCACGACAAGACTTACGGCACGGATATCCACATCGGTATCGTGGGGGCTCGTTCTTCCGGCAAGTCTTATATGTTGTATAGCGGCTTGGAGATGCTCTCCCAACACTTCGGAGACGACTTCGAACAGACCGACTCTGATAGCAACAACAAGCTAGCGGATGTAACGAAGCGTATCCACAATGGTGATGGTATTCAGACCGCCGTGAAGAATCGCTACAAGGCTATCCAATTCAAGCTGAAACGCAAGTTGCGTCCTGTGCCTTACCATCTGTTCTTCTACGATGTGGCTGGTGAGAAGTTCAACGCCAGCACCAACAAGTCGCAGGCAGCCCTTGAGTTCTACAACAAGGTGAAGACCGTAGTCTTCATCATCGACCCGACGATGACCGACATCGACAAGGTTGTACCTTCCGAGGCGTTTGCCGAATGGTTAAAGAAACACGGCAACCAGAGCGAGAAATATGACACCGAGGGAACGCTTTCTGAGTTGAAGAACATCCTGACCCAACAGGTAGGTCGCAAGACCAAGGACATTGACATCATCATCACTTGCACCAAGAAGGACTTGGGATACTTGGAGAACTCCAACTACACCTACGACTTGGACGAGAACATGATCAAGAAGTTCATCAGCGAGGAATTGGGCTTGGCAAATGTCATCAACTCCCTCTCCGACTTCAAGTCGGTAAGCTATGCCGCCGTCAGTGCCACAGCCGAAGACAAAAGCGCATTGGAGGAACTCTTCTTGAATATCCTCAAGCAGAGAGGCATCAAGGTGGATTAAGCCTCAGCCCCATATAGAGACTGGCAGGAAGAAAGCAGAAACGAAATGTTAAATTCGATACAGATTTAATATTTTTATTGCTTTTTTCTTGCCAGTCTTTTTTTATTGCCTTAATTTTGCATTCCGAACAGAGAAAAAAGATAGTAAAAGCATGGCAAAGATATTGATTGTAGAAGACGACTTGGCTTTTGGAACGATGATTCAGGCATGGCTCAAAAAGAAAGGATTCGAGGTGGAGAAAGCCACTTCGGTCAAGGCTGCGTTAGACTTACTCGAAGAGGACAACAAGCGCGACCTCATCCTATCCGACCTTCGCCTTCCCGACCACGATGGACTGACTCTCTTGAAATGGATTCAAAAATACAGTCTGTCGATTCCGTTCATTGTCATGACAAGCTATGCCGAGGTACAGAATGCCGTCTTAGCCATGAAGTCGGGAGCCACCGACTACATCGCCAAGCCATTTCCACCCGATATGCTGTTGGATAAGATACAAGAGGCTATCCATTCCAATAGCAGAGGAACGTCCATAGGCAATTCTTCCTCCATCCCAGCCTCTTCCCAAACGGCAAAGAATCAAGCAGAGACCGCAGCTAAGGTTAAAGAGAATAACGTCCCGAAGTACATCGAAGGTGAGAGCGAGGCTTCCAAGCGTCTCTACGATTTCGTATCGTTGGTGGCACCGACACCGATGTCGGTCTTGATTCTTGGAGCCAGCGGAACGGGCAAGGAATACGTGGCACATCGCATCCATGAACTAAGCCAACGTGCCAAGAAGCCTTTCTTCGCCCTCGACTGCGGCGCCATCCCCAAGGATGTGGCAGCCTCCGAGTTCTTCGGTTATGTCAAGGGAGCCTTTACGGGAGCCGAACAAGACAAGAAAGGTGCCTTTGAGATGGCGAATGGCGGCACACTCTTCCTAGATGAGATGGGAAACCTGAACTATGAGGTGCAAGTGCAACTGCTCCGTGCCTTGCAGGAGCGAAAGATTCGTCCATTGGGCAGTACCAAGGAGATAGACATCGACATCCGACTGGTTTGCGCCACCAATGAAAATCTAGCACAACGAGTTGCCGAGGGCAAGTTCCGTGAGGACTTGTACCATCGCATCAACGAGTTTACCATCTACATGCCGGAGTTGAAAGACCGTGGCACCGACCTTTTCCTCTTCGCCGACCTCTTCGTGAAGCACGCCAACCAAGAGTTGGGCAGGAATGTGCAAGGTTTCGACAAGAAGGCATCAGAGATGATTGCCTCCTACAACTGGCCAGGCAACCTGCGTGAGCTCAACAATGTGATGAAGCGAGCCACCTTGTTGGCAAGAGGCAGCCATATCGGCGTAGCGGAGCTAGAGCAAAGCATAGTTCTTACCCAACCTATCGGCCCTCTCCCCCTCCACGACGAACAAACAGAGCTTCAGCGGATAGAGAACGCCCTCAAGGCTGCAGGTGGCAACAAGAGCAAGGCCGCCCTCCTCCTCGCCATCGACCGCAAGACATTATATAATAAGATGAAGAAGTATGGCATCCAATAAAGGATATTAGTATATTTATACATCAAAAAGAGCAGTGTGGATATGCCATGAGGAAGCATATCCACACTTTTTTGTGGAATTTTTCCACAGTTCTTCCTCACTTTCCACAACTTCACTTTTTTAGCATCAACGCCAATTATAGCTGATATTCAAGCACTTACTCCACATTGGCACATTTTGGCACAGCGATTGTGATATAAGATAGTGAGCACGCAAACGAGCAACAATGCTCAAAGCAAGCTCACTAAGAGTTAAACATTATATTCACAAATTTAAAACATAGAAGATTATGAAGAAGTTAGTATTCGCAGCTATCGCTGCAATGGTTATGGTATCAGTAAGCAATGTTTTCGCCAGCAAGAACATGGCAAGTGTTTCAAACGCAGCTCCAGCTGACACAGTAGCTCCAGCTGACACTACAGTATCTACAGACACTGTCGCTCCAGCAGAGCAATCAACCGACACTACCGTTGAGGAGAAGTCCGCAGACCTCGCCGCTCTCATCAACGTTCCTGCTGACACCACAACAACCGATTCTACTCAAAAGGATTCATCAGCTACAGGTTCATACCTTGCAGCATTGTAACATCACCTTCAAAAAACAGTAATAATTACACGTCGCTTTCAATCGAAAAGGGGATATGTCATTCAATCATGGCATATCCCCCTTTCCGTTTTTCCCTTTTTACATTTGGCAATTACTCTATTTGAAACAAATCGTCCATCGTCACCTCACTCTGAACGTTTTGCCAAGCTGCATTATGCTCCACTCCATAAGATGTAACCATGGTCAGATGAATAGTCTTTCGAGTACCCGTCACTTGCTTGAATAACTCACGGCACTTGATAAGCCACATAGCGTAATTGGAAGAGATGACGTATGGTTGATTGACAAACTTCATCTCACATAGATTGATGGTTTTGTCACCTCTGTCGATAATAAGATCTATCTGTGCACCAGCCAGTTGGTCGTTTTCAATGTCCGTTGCGCCTCGGTAAGACCATGTGCAAACATTCGACAAGATGCCACTTATGCCCAGCTTCTTCTTAATCTGAGGGATATGATGTAAACAAACTTGCTCGAAAGCATAACCTTCCCAACTTGATATATCCATTTGTCGATGGCTCCAGTAATGCTCGTCCTCTCCATGATAGTTTCTCACAAACCGCAGATAGAAGAGAGAGTATAAATCGGTAAGCTGATACATAAAATTTCTATCCGTCTTGCCAAATGCCGAATACTTTCGGACGAAATCACAATTGCACAAGTCGGAAAGCACAGTAGATACATAGCCAGAATCATCCACCTTTAGTTCCGCAAGCAGTTCTGGGCGAGTCATTCCCTTCATCTTCTTAGCCAATGTCTCGACCACTTTTCTATACAAGGTGGATTCTTTGAAAAGCGACTTGAAGAGAAAACCATACTCGCTCCTCAAGGGGGCATTGGATGCGAAGAAGAGATGGTCGATATTCTGCGCCACGCTCAGCGAACGCTGCATCATATCGAGATAATAAGGTGTACCACCCATCGCCATATATAGCTCTACTATCTGAAAGCGTTCCAACTGAAAGCCCCTTGCCATCAAGAACTCCTCTACCTCTGCAAGATTGAATGGACGGAGATAGATAGAACGAGTCACTCGATTGTGCAAGCCTCCCTTGTTGCCCAAGAGCGTATTAGTCATCCAGGTAGTGGCAGAGCCACAAACGATGAGTTTCAGATGATCTTGCTTGGATGCCCACTCATTCCAAAAGAGTTCGAAAGCCTTGAGAAAACGAGAGTTGTGTGTATCAAGCCAAGGCATCTCATCGATAAAAATCACGATGTGTTTCTTGTCTTTCAAGGTCTCTAGGTATTGGCGCAACATAAAAAAGGCTTCCATCCAATCCTTGGGCACTTTTTGTGTTGTCTTGGAGTAGGTTTCCAACTGATGGGTGAAGTTCACAAGTTGTTCCTTGCGAGTACCCTCATAGATACCCGTCATATAAAAATCATACTGTTCATCAAAGAATTTGTCGATAAGATACGTCTTACCGATGCGCCTTCTTCCATAAACGGCCACGAATTCCGCCCTTGAAGAATCGACAATCTCTTGCAGCAATGCTATTTCTTTCTGCCGCCCAATGATTTTGTTTACTTTTCCCATACTCTATCCATGCTTGAATTACGACTGCAAATATACTATCATTTCTTGAAATAAGCAAAGAAAATATCGAGAACTTACTACGCTAACCCTATTTTTTTACCAGTTAGCGTAGTGGGTTCTCGATGTTTTCCTCCATCGAATGGCATCTTGCAGCTATCCGCAGGCGTAATAGACGACAAGGTTTGGTCACTATAGACGACAAGAGTTGATCGTCTATTACGACCCAATTTATGGGTGATAACACGAATGCTCTTTCCTCTCGATTTCTATCAAAAATCGCCGATAAGCTGCGAAAGTGCTGCTTTTTTAGTATGTTTTCGCAGCTTATCGCCGATTTTTCCTAAAAAAACATTATCTTTGCAGCATCACATCTAAAAGGAGAAAAATATGGCAGAGACTATCATTGGCAGACATCAAGAGCAGTACTTTTGGAAAAGCATCTGCGCTTTTTTATTCATGTTTTTCTTCTGTGCTTGTCATCTCAATGCACAGGAACAAATACTTGTATTATCTGGCAGACAAAGCCTCTACTTCTTTTGACAAGAATGAAATCGGTCAATCTACCAAGGGAACGTATATTCTGCAAGAACTTAATGGTGGCGTCTTCTGGTTCCAAATTTGTGAATACACCTCCACCAAGTTGGTGCTGAAGAATAAGCTAGGGCAGACATTGACCTTTAAGAAACAATAAAAACAACCATTAGCTATCACGCTCATCTTCAAAATGAGCGAGATAGCTTTTCTTATATAAAGGAAATCGCTATGATTTCTTCATTTTTTAGGCTAAGACTTTGGTGGATACACTTATTTTTGGTAATTTTACAACCCAAAACAAGTAAGACTCGCAACATGCAGAAGAATCATTTCCCTTTCAAGGTAGCAGCAGGCTATTGCGCCGTCGCCGCCGTACTCATCCTCGCCATCAGCCTCGTGTACAGCAACACGAAGTCAATACTCGCTATCAACCAGGCATCCCGTGAATACATCCAGAAGCGAGATGCCGCCGACAGTACTATGTCGGCACTGCTCAAGGAAGAGCAAGCCAACCTGCACCAACTCTCCGCAGCACTCGAAGGGAAAGGCGACAAGAACTACCTCCGTGAAAAGGTGAATAGCCTCAACAATGGCAAGGACTCCATCGTGGTTCATCCCAAAACCCAACAGACTCACAAAGCCGAGAACACGACCGTGGAGGTAGTGAAGACACGCAAGGGATTCTTCCGCCGTCTCGCCGATGCCTTCAAGAAGGAACACGCAGAGACGCTCAGTGTCAAGAGAGACAGCAACAGTGCCATCATCGACTCCATCACCACACCGGTGAACGTGGCGGAGAACGTAGCCGACATCCTCGAACAAATCGACCGAAAGGAAAAGTCCTCCTCCAAGAACCACTCGCAAGCCATATCCAAGGAGATGGAAAACCTTCAGATGGTGAATGCCCAACTCGCCCTACGCTCCGCCCAACAACTCAACGAGGTTCACCAAAGGGAACGTGACTCCATGCAACAAGCCATCAACAAGGCGATGGAAGCTCGCCAATACCTTCTGTGGCAGATAGGTTTGCTGGCCGTTGTCGCCATCATCGCCGCCATCATCCTGCTTTGGTACATCTGGCGAGATACCCAAAAGGAGCGCATCTACAGAGAGAACCTGGAGAATGCCAACGAGGAGATACGCCGCATCATGCAACAGCGTGAGCATCTCCTCCTCACCATCACCCACGACATCAAGGCTCCTGCCGCCTCCATCTCTGGCTTCATCGACTTGATGAAAGACTACGTAAACGATGCCCGTGGAGCGGAATGTCTCGTCAACATCAAGCGTTCCGCACACCATCTGTCACACCTCGTCGCAGCACTGCTCGACTACCATCAACTAGAGAATGGACTCATGAAAGTTCATTCCACCGACTTCTCGCCTAAGGAACTGGTGGATGAGAGCGTAGAAGGGATGAGAGTGCAAGCGGAAAGCAAAGGGCTGAAGATTTCGTATGAAATAAAAGAGTTCGAGGAGCTAGAAGGAGAAAAAAGAAAATCAAACAAAGAGGAGAAGCAAGAAGAGACAGAAGGAAGAAACGAAAAGGGTACAAATGTACTCTTTTTCGCCGATGCTTTCCGCATTCGTCAGATACTCGACAACCTCATCAGCAATGCCATCAAATATACCGATAAAGGCAGCATCATGGTCAGCATGTCCATCCGACAAAAGCGAAATGCTTACAATATCATAGAAAACAAGAATGCTTATCTGCTCACCTTGGACGTAACCGACACGGGCAAAGGTATGACCACAGAGGAAAGGCAAAAGGTATTCCAAGCCTTCACCCGACTGAAGAACGCCCAAGGCATAGAAGGCACTGGCTTGGGACTTTCGATTACCCACGAATTGGCAACTCTCCTGGGAGGCGAGATTCACGTCAAGTCGGAAGTAGGGAAAGGCTCTACCTTCACCGCCACGATTCCTGTCGAGCTAGCCACTATAAAAGAAGTCGAGAAAAAGGATAAACCAGCTGAAAAGCAAGAAGTAGCGGCTACTAGAAGCGACAAAGAAACCTCCAAGAGCCAAAAGCTTCTCATCCTTGACGACGACAAGTTGCAACTCCAACTGCTCCAAGAGATGCTTCGCCGATTGGCGGGCGACTCTTGGCAAGTCTTCGCCTGCAACCACGTGACCGATGCCCTCACCCTTCTGCACAACGAGCAACCTGCCATCATGCTGATGGACATCGAGATGCCTGAGATGAGCGGCAAGGACTTGATCAAGCACATCAACCACAACAACATGAAAGTGATTGCCATGACCGCCCACGATACTAGCATCAAGGAGGAATTGCGAGAGGCAGGTTTCGACGATTGCCTCTTCAAACCATTCAGCCAGGAGAGTCTTCAAAAGGTGCTTCACCTTGCTTCAGAAAAAAAGTCCAGAGGTTTTTCTAAAAAAGTCCCGAGGTTTTTGGAAAAAAGTCCCGAGGTTTTTGAAAATACGTCGGGAGGCAGTTCGGATGGCATCGGCAACCAACCTATCCATCCTCGCCTGAAACCTCTCCTCGCCTTTGCCGGTGATGACGAAGAGGCTGCACAAGAGATTATCACGACGGTGAAGCAAGAGCTGCAAGGACATCTTCATCAATTGCAAGAAGTTCTCCTACAAATCCAAATCCCGATAGAATCGCAGTCATCAATAGATTCATCTCTTTCCGAAGCCATCGCCAAGACCGCCCACAAGCTCCTCCCCATCGCCTCGATGATGCAGATGGACTGTCTGCCACAGCTCACCGCCCTATCGCCAGAGCATATCCAAGAGCAAGAGGCACAAAAAATCCGAGAATACGTGCAAGCCGCCATCAACGACCTGCAACATATCCTCGGAGAGATATTGTCAGTATGAATTAAGAGAGACTATTGAATGATGAGAGTTGCTATTGATAAGCCTCAGCAGTACTGAGAGTGCTGATAAATTCGGTCTGTGAATAGGTGTTGCCCCATCCATCAATAGCCTCCACTCTCACCTTCGCTTGAGGGTTATGCAAATGATAAATAAACTCATGAGCACTTGTTGGCGAATAGTTTTGCGGATTGCGGTTGAGCGTACCGAGCATATAGCCACCAGCCCAAGCGTCTGGTTTATATGCACGATAGGTCATCTCACCCATGTATTTGTCATCCTCATAAATACTCACATGCCACGTTGGGTCATAGTTCCAAATGTTGGCAACCACATAGTCGGATGTAAGGGCATAGTCAAAGCTACCATACTCACCGCCAAAAGAGCTGTCGCCACGATGCAAACGAATCTGGTAACTCTTGTCAAAGCGAGTTGACTTATAATAGTTATCCACAAATTCATTGCCATTGATTTCATAGACCTCATAACCATTTGGGGTTCCATCAGCACAGATGACACCATGCCACCAGGCGCCACAAGCTGCACCCGTAATGCGCTCCTCCACCTGGATAGGAGAGGTAATCTGATAATTCTGATTATAATGAGTATGACCACACATCAACTTGACATGGTCATAACCCTTCAACAAGCTCAGCATTTCCTCACGGTTCTGAGCATTGCTCTCACGGACAGGAATATGATAATAGAGGATGATGAGCCGATCCTTAGGTACATACTGTAAGTCTTGTCTCATCCACTCTACTTGCTCGTCTGTGAACCCAGCCACATAGTCATCCGTATTGCTGAAGATGATGTTGTCCAAACAGATGAAATGCACCTTACCACGATTGAACGAGTAGTTGAGTGGTCCAAACTGTGCCGTGTAACTCTTCGTAGTACGAGGTTTGGAAGTATCCGTCTGAGGATCCTTGTCATGATTTCCGATACAAGCAAACATCGGCATGGTGGTAGAGTTGAGAAGCGTATTCATCGCTTTCATATGCTCCATCTTATTATTGACAATGTCGCCCAAGCAAATACCATATACAGGCAATGAGAGTGTGGCTAGCGTTGCCTTTACATCAGGCAATGTCTCCTCTGTGAAGCGAGTGATTTCGGTATTGTTGGTCACTTGTGGATCCGCTATCGCCAACAAATAGAAATGATTCTCATTGTCGGCAAGTTTCTCCAATTTGAAATTATACTCCTCCTTATCAGCTTTCAAAGTCTGATAGAACTGATTGCTTTTCGCCTTGTAGCCCGAAGGGATGGAATAGTTGACAAACTCAGCCTGGGCATTGCGCTTCATCTGATAAAATCCCCTCGCATCGGTAGAGACACATTGAAATCCATCCGAAACGACAATACCGCTCAGCGGATTGCCTTCCTTGTCGCTTACCACACCATAGAGGTCATTGCCTGCATCTGGCTTAGGAACCACAGGAGTTACCGATGGAGAAGGATTTCCACCTCCATCACCGATGCCATCGGAACTGCTGCAACAAGCGATATTGAGAAGGGAGAGTGCCATCACAAGCACTGCCCCCATCATACTTAACATTCTTTGCTTCATATCACTTTCCCTCAGATATTACGATGTTGTCCATGCAGAAGCGCATATTGCCTTCCGTACTAAACTGAATCTTGGTCTCGCTGTTGACACCATCCACGGTGAAGCTCACATCCTCCCAAGTTCCACCAGTCTTAGTACCTGCGTTCTTATAAGTATAGGTAGCTATCGAAGGAGTACCGCCATTCAACACCATAATGGTTAGGCGTCCACCGCTCTCATTATTATATTGTGCCACACGGCAAGTGACCTTGACACTAGAGACACCTTCGGAAAGGGTACCCAAGGCTGGGGTAATCAAGCGCCCGATGGCACTGGCTGTACCCACCTTCACATATCCAGGATGCTCATATATCTTGGCACCGTCCCAACCAGAGAAACCTCTCAACTGGCGATAAGATTCCGACATCGTGAGAATCAAGTCGTTGCTACCATCGGTGGTTGCCTTGCATGCAGCCACAGGCTGTGAAGGGTCGATGATCTTACCGCCATCACCTGCCATAAACGCACCTTGCACACCAGCCTTGTTGCCTACCACATCACCACCCCAAAGCATGAGATCGAAATGCTGTTCAAGAATGACCTTTGACAAGACCGAGGTTTGAGTCACTACAGTATTAGCTGTAGGCTCATCGGTCTCTATCTTGATGACCAATGGTCCTGAAGTGACAGGAGTACCTGATAGCGGAAGCAACAAGGTTCCCTCAGAGGCATCCAAAGTAAAGTGCTTGCTAGAAGCCACAATACCATCGGCACCTGCACCACTCAAGGTAGCACTGACGCTCAGTTCTTCACCCTTATAACCATAAGCGTATGGAATCTCTATGTTTACCTGATCAATTTCTTGACCAGCCTGCAAAGAACCAGACACTTTCGCCTGACCAAGAGTAAGAGGAGCACCTTCTGCTTGAGAACAAGACACAGGTAAGTCCTTGCCTGCCGCATGAAGCACGAACTCTGCCTCACGGGCATTGCTGATGTTGCGAGCTGCCGTCACGATGACTTTCTCACGAGTCGTACCATCCCCCTTGCCCTGCGTAACGCTGAAGGTCAACCAATCGCAGTCGGACGTTATGTTCCAGTCGCCATTGGTACACACTGTAAACTCCTTGGAATCTTGAGCATACGTAAAGTTCAAGTTGTCATCACTTCTCAAGACGAAGGAGTCGGCATCGTCTGAGCATGAAGTGAATATACTTCCCAGTGCCACCATGGCAACCAGGATGATATTGAATATTCTAGTTTTCATTATTGTTCCCATCCGTAGTTCTGTTTTAAATTAGGATTCTTCACGAGTGCAGCCTTTGGTATTGGATGCAAATACTTACGATCTGTCCAACTGTTCTCATTGGTGATATAGAGTCTTCCATCCTTGAATGTATAGTAGTTCGACTTGCTCAAGTCAACGAGGAAAACGCCCGAAGGAGTGGAACTAGGTTTCTTATCTACCACCTCCAAGTCTTTCACACCATCGCCATTGGTATCATAAGCCACATCCTTGCTTCCGATATAGATACTATTCCATGGCTTCATCAACATATCACCCTCTGCCCATCGCATCAAGTCATCATAACGGAGTCCACCACCCTCGAAGAAGAGTTCGATGGCACGCTCACGGCGTATTTCCAAGAGCCACTTGTCGGTCACCTTATAATTATAATAACTAATCAAATAAGGGTCTGCGGTGGCAGGAGCCTTTCCATTGACACCAGCACGCTCACGGATAGGACGAATCGTCTTGTCCCATACATTCTCATCCATCTCGCCCAACTCTGCCTTAGCCTCAGCCTCATTGAGGAGTATCTCAGCATAGCGGAAGATAGGAATGGCATTGCTGCATCGACTGGTCTGCTCATAATAAGTGTCGTCCATATTGAACTTGATGACTTGATAGCCCGTCATCGTCACTGACCAAGTGGCATTGTAACGACTAGGTGTACCATTCATATTCTTGATATAAGTTGGAGTGATGACACTCTGCTGAAGACGATAGTCACGATTGGTACAGTTCTCCGCAAAAGTTTTCTTGTCATAGTCGGTTGCATCCGTGAAACGGCTTCCATCCAAGTTGAGGTAAGTATTGACGAAATCCTGAGTTGGTGACCAACGTCGTGTATCGTTACCTGCAGAATTGAACTTCTGGGTTACATTGTGAGTAGATTGCAAGTCGGCACTGTATTCTCTAGCCATGATAATCTCTGTAGTATTTGGCTTTTCCGACTGGAACAGACTACGATAGTCTGTAGCAGGTTTGCCTGTATTCACCAAACTGTATTCGCCAGAGTTCATCAGCTCCTCGGAAGCATCCACACAAGCTTGCAAGTACTTACGTGCTCCATCAGTCTCCTGCCAAGGTTGATTGGTAGAAGGATTGACGGCATGATACTTACGATAAGTTCCCTCAAAGAGACAGATGCGCGACTTCAAGGCGAGTGCTGCATAGCGAGATACCAATTCGTCCTTACCGCCACGGATGTACTTGCAAGCATAGTTGATGTCTTGCAATACACTGTCCATGATGACCTCACGACTGTCACGTTCCTTGTAGAGTTGGATGCTATCGCCAGCATCTATCAGTTCGCTATACCAAGGCAGATTGCCATAGGTCTTCACCTTGTCAAAATAGAAATAAGCTCTCCAAAACTTAGCCACACCACGATAATGGTTGAGAGTGGCAACATCGGTGGTAGCCGCAGCCTTGTCGATATTCTTCAAGAAATAGTTGCAACGATAGAGGTTGGTCCATGCGCTATACGTCCAACCCGACATCTTGTCGGCATTGAAATCTGGCATCAGCAACGAGCTAGTCGTGCTAGTGGCAAGATAGTCGCAAGTACCGCTACCACTATTCGTCAAGTCCTCTGCGCTAGGAATCATATCTACATAAAGTCCGTTGGCATAGAGTGCCAACTCGCTCTCGTTGGCAAAGAACTTGCCCGCATCCAACTTATTGGAAGGTTCCTTGTCTAGGAAGTCACTGCAAGAAGCCAGTGTCACGGCAGCCAATGCAAGACCATATATTATCTTTTTCATAAACTTTTCGTATTTATCTTATTATAATGCTATTATCATGCTTAGAATGTCACATTGAGACCAAAGGAAATGGACTTCATCATTGGATAGCTATATCCATCACCAGCACTTCCCACTGGGTTCCATCCATCAGGGTCGCCTGCACCGATCACCTCTGGGTCGAAGTTCTTGGCGTGCTTATGGAGAGGAGTGAAGGTTAGGAGGTTCTCACCTGATACATAGAGCATCAACTTCTCGATACCTATCTTGCTGGTCAACACCTTAGGGAAGGTATAGTTGACTGTCACATTTTTCAAGCGGAGATAAGCTGCACTCTGCAGATACCTGTCGTTGGCTTGTGCCAAAGGACCCTTGGTAACCTCAGCAATATAAGATCGGAAGCGAGGCCAGTAAGCATTAGGATTGGTGATGTTGCCATCCTCGTCCACACCAGCTTGGTTGCTGGCATTATGCCAAGGCAAGTCGTAACCATAGGCACGTCCATACTGTCCCCAAAAGAGTGAAGACTCCTTGGCAGGATACCAGTCACGCTTGCCTACGCCTTGCCAGAACATAGAGAACCCTATACCATTCCAGTCGGCTCCGAAACTGAAGCTATAGCAATAACGTGGAGTGGTGTTACCTATCTTCTTCAAGTCACCATGGTTTTCCAAGGTATTGTTGCCGTTGTCGATAGCCTTACTGCCGTCCAAGTCCTTGAATTTCACGTCACCAGCCTCCCAAACGGTACCACCACCATTGTAGTTGGTAAACCAACTTTGAGAAGGCGAGTTGGCTACATCTTCCTTGCTTTGGAAGAAGCCATCCACACAGAAGCCCCAGATCTCGCCGAGTTCCATACCTTTATAATACTTAGTAGAATAGATAGTAGGCAAGGTGTTGGTGGTGGCTGTATATTTGGTAATCTTGCTGTGATTATCCCACAAGGCGCCCTTCACATAATAGTGGAATGGCTTGCCTGCAAGATTGAATCCATCCTTCCAACCGATGCTCAATTCCCATCCATCAGTACGCATATCTGCATTGTTGCCCTTTGGAGCACTGTTGCCATAAACGGCAGGCAATTCATCACCGACCACATACATATCGGTGGTGTTCTTGCGGTAGATGTCGAAACAAAGATTGAAACGGTTCTTAAACATATCCAAGTCGATACCGAAATTGTACGTGGTCACCTTCTCCCAAGTCAAACTCTTTGGCACTGGTGTTGGCGCATTGGTGTAAGTGAGGAAATTACCATTCTGCACGACACTACTCTTGCTAACCGACATCGTGGATAAATACTGATAAGGACTCACCAAGCCATTGCCAGCCTCACCCAAAGAGAAGCGGAACTTCAAGTTGTCGAGGAACTTATCACGCAATCCTTGCATCCAAGGTTCTTCTGAGACTCTCCAACCTACGGAACCAGATGGGAAGAATCCCCATTGTTGGTTGCTAGGGAACTTGGAACTGCCATCATATCGACCACTCACCTCGGCGAGGTAACGTCCCTTGAAATCATAGTTCAAACGATAGAAATAGCCGAGGAAAGCCCACTGGTTGCTACCATTGTCCTGAATGTAGTAACTATCACCATTGATTAAGTTGAAGTTTGGCTTGTCCTTCACCAACAATCCTTGGCGCATGATGCGAGTAGTCTTGTAGTCATTATCTTCCAAGTTCCATCCACCCATTGCCTTGAGATGGTGAGCCTCTCCCAACTTCGGGGTATAAGTCAAGGTAGCATTGGCTGCCTTATACTCTGTATCATAATAACGATACTCCAAATAACTGAAGTTCTGGTGATCGACTGTAGCAGTAGGAGATATGTAACCAGTGTAGATGTTACCTACTTGGTCACGATAATTGTGTGTATAACTATAGGTGAAGTCTGCCTTTGCCTGCAATACATCCTTAATGATGTCGGCAGTGACAGTGGTTGTGTTCTTGAAAGTCAACTTCTTCAACACTCTATAAGAGGTTCCCTCGTACATACCTGCATATCCTGTATATACAGCAGCTTCGGTCCAAGTACCATCGAGGTTGCGAAGCGTAGCCACAGGGAAGCCCTGGGTTTCATACTGGCGTTGAATAGGTATCAAGGTTGACATATCTGTAGAACTGTATGGATACATCACGGCAGGCTCATGATAGGTGCGACGCCAAAACTCGGAGTTATTGGAAAGTTTGAGCCATTTGTTCAACTGCAAGCTACCAACAGCCTTCAAGTTCCAACGCTTGAACTTCTCGTCACCTATCTTATATACACCATCGTTCTGATAGTAAGCTCCAGAGAGGAGATAAGAGGCTTTCTTGGTTCCACCACTGATACTGAGACTATGCTGGGTAGCGAAAGAGTTATCTTTGTAAGTCTCACCAAACCAGTCGGTATTGCCAAAGTAATCATAGTATCCCGCTGAGTTGACACGTATCTTCTCCAAGGTAGGATCAGCATCACGACGCTGAAGTTCAGAGTACCAGTCATCCCAACTCACGATAAACTTATTGAAACGGTTGTTGATGGTACTAGGTTCCTTTCCCTTGTAATTGACATACGCATTGTAGAAATCCGTAGTCCACTGCAAACCATTGGTCACCATCTCCGGCTTTACGGTACGCTGAAGAATGGAGACATTGGCACTATACTTGATAGTAGGTCTTCCAGCTTTCGCCTTCTTGGTTGTGACGAGGATGACACCGAATGCACCACGAGCACCATATACCACTGTAGAGGAAGCATCCTTCAATACTGAGATATTCTCCACATCCTCCGGATTGACTGCATTCAAATCACCTTCTACACCATCCACCAACACCAAGGCGGAGCCACCTGCACCGATGGAAGTAACACTGCCACGTATCTTGATATTACCTGTTCTGACAGGCTTACCATCTACCATCGAAATCGTCAAGCCAGGCACCTCACCTTGCAAGGAGCGCACTACGTTCGGATTACTTCTGTTCTCCAGCACATCGCCAGACACACTGGAAATCGCACCGATGATGTCACGTCTCTTCTGTACACCATAACCGACTACCACCAACTCATCTAGCGACTTGACATCTTGCTGCATGGTGATATTGAGCATCTTTCCGTTGTAATATACGTCTTGCTCCTTATAACCAAGATAAGAAATATGCAAAGCTTCTCCTTTTTTCACTTCTAGGGTAAAGCGACCATTCTCATCCGTGGTGACACCTTGCTTGGTGGTCTTGTCCATCACCGTTACACCAATGAGCGGTTCGCCTTTCTCGTCTTTGATTGTACCTGTTAATGTGGACTCTGAATCAGCATAAGCAGAAAGACTGCCCGTTACCATCAAAGTCGTCAGTAACAACTTAGACATTCTGTTGTTGTTTTTCTGTTTCATATTACTCTAACAATTTATATATGAATCTTATCCTGATTACAACTGGTAAGTCTGGGTATATTTCTCACCGAAATGATTGGTGAACTCGATAGTTACATTCTTGGTACCCTTGGATGGCTTGAAACGGAACAAGTGACCGGTCAATCTCTCATCACTCACCTTCTTGCCCAATCTATTCTGCTGATAGATATAGTGGTCATCGATGTCGGCAAACTGCTCCATATCTCCTTTGAGCACGCCATCCTCATAATATTGTACCTTGCAGCTAGGGTCATAATCCCAAACATTAGCTACAACCATACCCACCTGTGTACGGAACTGTCCTGGCAGATAGGTGAAGAACTGCTGATTGAAGCTACCTTTGGTAGGCTTGAAATGCCACTTCACGTCATCACCCTTGACATCTACGACAAGGTAGCCATTAGGAGCACCACAAACACTCAAGTCGCCTGCCCACCACGAGCCACATGCCGCACCGATATTGTGCTGGAAGAAATGAGGATTGACCACAATGTTCTGGAAGAAGTGAGTATGACCGCAGAAGAAGTGTACCTCGTAATCTTTCAGAAGCTTTGCCACCTCCTTAGCGCCCTTGAAGTTGCCAGAGTTATTATATTTGTTCCAGCCTGCGGCGTGCATATTCAAGAAGATGGTTGTACCCTTTGGCACATAGCTCAAGTCTTTCTCCAACCAAGCCAACTGTGCATCAGTCACAGACTCCAGATACTTCTTGTCACCTACATAGTTGATGTTCTTCATCGTGATGACGTGTATCTTACCCATATTAAAGGAATAGTCGGTAGGACCGAAATACTGGTTGTAGAAATGCTCGGCATAGACTGGAGCGCCGATGCGCATATTGTGCAAGTCTTGGTATTTCTTGTCGAAGTCGTGATTGCCGATAGTCTGGAACATAGTGAGACCCAAGTTCTGAACCGACTGCTCATACTCTGTATATAAAGGCATATTGTCGAAGACCAAGTCACCGAGTGTCATACCGACTACCTCACGAGTCTTCTTCAAAGAGTCGGTGACATGGCGCAAGTCCTTCACCGTCTCATTGCACCAACGGTTCATCTCTTCCTCGTTCAATACCTGAGGGTCGGAGATGGCAACATAAGTAAAGTTGTTGGCGGTATTCTTGCGGCGAACGAGCACAAACTTGTTGTCGCCACTCTTGATGGCCTCACGCATCGGGATATAGAATGCAGCCAATCCCTTCTTCTGAGGCAATTCATAATCTGCTGGTGTGGAGATGCTGATAAACTTGCTAAAGAGAGTATCTGAAGAAAGTGTCCATTTACCATCTTTGTCTGTAGCTGTGAAGTTGATGCCATCATTCACCACTACACGTTCAATACCTTTTCCTTGCTTGTTGACAACACGGCCAGAAACCTGAAAACGAGTCTGCTGTGCGAAGCAAGACATACTTGCAAATGCAAGTGCGAGAACTAAAAATCTTTTCATATTTTTCAGTAATTAATAAAACCGCTGCAAAGGTACGGCTATCAGATTACAAGATAATTACTGAAAAGTTGAAATAAGACAACAATCTTGTTCCAAGAATAAAACAAAAATGCTTCAATCCTATTACCATTTTCTAGGTAATCAGATTGAAGCATCGCTAAGCAAGACTAGATTCGTCTCTATATAGGACAAACACCATTCCTATATATATTAAAAGGTGTAATCCACCCCAAATATCTACTTCTTCAACACACTCCTCACAGCAAACCAAGCATGAACGAAAAGCGTGGTGAGCAAGCCGTAGTGACTTCTCATCACTTGGAAGCGCTCCTTGAGGGAAGCCTTATGGTTCTGCACAGACATGCCACCATCCAGGTAATTGGTGATGACGGCATTGACATTACGCAAAGGCAAATGGCGACGAGCAGACTCTCGCATGATGCGGATGCACCAATCGACATCCGCCGAGAAACGATAGTCGAGATTGTAGTGGATGCCTTTGGCTATGTCGGCACGAGCATAGAACGACTGATGACAAACTAGCATACCCCACATAAAGCTGCGCCAAGAGAGACGTTTCGGGGGAGTCAGACGGCGATGGCGCAAGAAATGACCCTCCATATTCACGATGTCGGTATCGCCATAGAGCACGCCCGGCAGTTCCTCTCCCTCACCGACACAACCCTCCACAAACTCCAAGGTATCTTCGGACGGGAAGACATCGCCTGCATTCAAGAATATCAGATAGTCGCCCGTAGCACGGCCGATACCCTTGTTCATAGCATCATAAAGTCCTTTGTCTGGCTCTGAGAAAACGAGGATTTCGTGAGCACTCTCCCCCACGTCATTCTTATGTTGATAAGCCTTCACCATCGTCAAGGTCTTGTCTTTCGACACTCCATCTATGATGAGATGCTCGATGTTGCAATACGTTTGCTTCATCACGGAATCGAGGGTGCGCTGAAGCACAGCCTCAGCATTGTAGGTACAGGTAACTATCGTAAACTTAATCATTGTAATGATATGATTTATAATTTGTCATTTAGATTCTGTAATGCTTATATGCCATCGCCTCATTATAGATCTCTATATAGTTGAGAGCCACCGCATGCTGCGAATAGTTGTGCATCACCTTGGCGAGACAAGACTGCTGCAACGCCGACTGATCAGCCTCATCTAGCACCCAATGGATGCCAGCCGCCAAGTCCTTGGCATCACGATAGTTAGCCACATATCCATTTTTCTTGTGGTCTATCATCTCTGGGATACCGCCTACTCTAAAGCCGACACTTGGCACGCCACAAGCCATCGCCTCCATGATGGTGTTGGGAAGATTCTCCGACAGGGATGGAAGCACGAACACATCCGCTGAATTGTAGATGTCAACGATATGCTTGTCGTCACTGACATATCCCAATGGGAAGGTAGGGAACGGAAGTTGCCCCTCAATCTCCTCGCTATGACCACCAAGGATCGCCACACAGGTATTGTCCTTCATCTCAGGATGCTCGCTAACCAACAGTTGACAAGCCTCCACGAGATAGTCCATTCCCTTGTATGGATTGGTGGCTTTCTGGGCGATGAAGAGGATGACACGCTTGCCTTCAGGCAACATCGTGCGGAAACGTGCCTCTCGCTTGTCTTGCTGCTGATACACATGGGTATCTATCGGATTAGGAATCGTATAGACTCGTTGACCATTCAAGAGAGCACTCAACTTCGCCTCGCTGGCGAGCCACTTGCTACAGGTGACAAAAGAGATATTGCCGATGCCGTAGGTTTTCTGCTTCTGTCGCCAGACTTTCGCCGACAAGTCGTTCTTTCCTCCTCCACCTGGCAAGTACTTGCAGTTGCCACAACCATTGGTATAATGGTGACAGCCCAAAGTGAGGTGACAGATGGAAGAGGCAGGCCACATATCGTGCATCGTCCAGACCACAGGTTTACCGCTGTTGATAATCTTTCGGATATTCTTGAGCGACAACATACCTTGGTTGATCCAATGCAAATGGATGACATCCGCCTCCTTGAACTCTGGCAAGGAAGTGATGTCGAAACCGATGTTGGCGATGTCTAAGCTAAAGAGGTTCTTGCGCGAGAAATGGAGATGCCAGAAGACGCACCATCGTTCCCACAAGAAATTCCACTGGGAACGCAAGGAACGTTGCACTCCCACTACGGTGATATCATCGCTCACCTTGTCACGCACCAACATCTTAGCCTTAACGCCATTATTGTTAAGGGCATCCATCAGACGGTTGGCAGCCACAGCAGCTCCACCCGCCCTCTCACTTGTATTTACTATGAGTACTCTCATGATAACAATCTTTATCTTTTGCAAAGGTAATGAAAAACAAAGACAATACAAAATAAAACAGAAAAAAAATATGCCGCAACTCTCAACGAGCTGCGGCATACAATATGTTTAACTTTAAAATCTTTCTAATCCAAAGGTAATCTCACGATCCCCTTTGTTATCTGTTAAACAATCTACCTTAAAACCTAATAAC
>ERZ791902.230-NODE-230-length-47516-cov-11.792524_pt1 | contig 47516 bp, 56 predicted proteins | sample MGYA00510149_ERZ791902 | MGnify/ENA primary metagenome ERZ791902 (study PRJEB30046, sample SAMN00792060) | human gut metagenome | study: EMG produced TPA metagenomics assembly of the A metagenome-wide association study of gut microbiota in type 2...
ATTTCTTTGAAAAGAATTTCGATAGCGCTCCACGGGCTAAAGCCACATAAAAAAATGGCTGAAGCAAAACGCTCCAGCCACCAAAACCTAATAGTACGGATAGCTCAAAACACAATATAATTCGGGTTCATTTAATCAACTTTGAAATCTTTGGTGATATTTATCTTGTTAAATATCTTTTTCTTCAAAGTTTGTCCGCCTGTTTTCAAATCATATTCTGCTTCAATAGCGGTATCATATGCGTAGATATCTGAAATTATAATATCTCTGTCAATGTATACAAAAAATTACTCACCATACAAATTACTACCAATAAAGATTTTACACATTTTTACCGTCCAACAGCTCCGCTACCTCCACCTCCAAGGCCTCTGCAATACTCAAAAGCACAGGCAGGCTTGGAATCCGCTTGCCGTTTTCTATTTTGCTCAGATATTGGGAAGAAATAGACACCTTAATAGCAAAATCTGTTTGGTTAATACCTTTTACCTGGCGATAATATCTGATTTTCGCACCCATTTTGCGATACACAAGCTCCGCCATATTATCTACCATCTAAAAACCCCCTTTATTATATTATGCCACAAAGAGTATTTTTTAGCTTAACTTCATAGGCTCATAATACCCTATTAGTTCAAGTTCTTCACCAGAACCTGTATATAGTTTAGACTATTTGACAAAAGAAATCCGTGCCAAGCATAGCACGTTTTTGCACCTGCAGGCACAAAAAAGAAGAACGCCTACACGTCCTCTCCAAAAATCTTATGTTATAAAAAGGAATAATCCTTCACATCTGCAAAATAAATGTGAACGCCTTGACTTTATTATCTGCTCATATGATAATAATAGTGTGAGAAGAAATTGTTTAACTTTCAAGACTGCCGCGAAGGCAGCCAATTTACAGAAAGCGGTGATACCATGATTTTTAAATTTGAAGCGCAAGCCCCCAAAATTGATGAAAAGGCCTATGCCTTTAATACTGCCACCCTGATTGGCAAGGTTGAGCTTAAAGAGTACGCCAGCGTTTGGCCCGGCGTTACTATCCGCGGCGACGTTAACCGCATCGAGGTTGGCCGCTACAGCAATATCCAGGACAACAGCGTGCTGCACGTTGCTGATAACTACGCCTGCATCGTCGGTGATTATGTAACCGTAGGCCACTGCGCTCTGCTGCATGCCTGCACCGTTGAGGACCACTGCCTCATCGGCATGCATTCCACCGTACTTGACGGCGCTGTAATCGGCCACGGCTCTATCGTTGCTGCCGGCGCCGTTGTAACCAAGGGCACCATCGTACCGCCGAATTCCCTGGTTGCCGGCATTCCTGCCAAGGTTATCAAAACATTGGACGAAAAAGGTATAGCTGCAATCCACGCTCAGGCTCTGAAATACAAAACTCTGTGGACCGAACGCTACGGCCTGCTGCCTGACAATGACGGTGAACGCTATCACGGCGAAAAAATCGTTTAATTTCCCAAGCAAGGAAGCATGACAATGTCCTCTGATTAATCAGGTCACGCTTCGCTATAATGTGCAAAACAAAATCCCGTTACCAGGTACATGCCTGTTAACGGGATTTTTTGCTGCAAGTATGCGCTTACGCTGCTAACCAAGAAAGCCATCTCTGCAATTCTTCAGAAGAACAGAGATGGCTTTAATTATTGAATAAAATTTTTATCAGTTACATTCAACAGCAACTGTTTTTTTGGCCGGGCAAACAATTGCAGCAATAGCATAAGCAGCAATGCATACCAGCCATTCCATATAGATTACGTTCGGGAAAATGCGTACTGCCGGAGTAAGCTGCCACAGCACCAGCAACACCAAACCTGCCAGCAGCGTCCAGAAACCTGCGGCCTTGGAAGCATACTGCGGGAAGAACAGCGCTACTATTACGATAACACTGAAGGCAGCAGTCAGGGACAGACCAATCATAATCGTACCCAAAATGCTGGATACGCTCATAGCAAGTCCCAACGTAAGAATACCGCTGATAATAATGCAGGCACGTGTCATCAGCAGCTGACGCGCCTGGTCACATTGCGGATTGATAAAGCGCTTGTAGATATCACTGGAGAACAGAGTTCCGGCGCTCAGCAGCAGGTTGCAGGCGGTAGATACATCCGCAGCCCACAAAGCCGCCAGAGTGATACCAGCCAACACCGGCTGCAGGCCTACGATAACCTGCGGCAGCGCCAATGCAGCCTGCGCATCAGGATACATAGCCTTGGCAACAAGACCAAGAAAGGCAGCCAGAACGCCTACCGGCAGCATCAGAATGCCGCCCCAGACGAAGCCCTTCTTAGCAGTTGCAGCGTCTTTAGCGCCTAAAGAAATCTGCAGAATACTTTGCAGAGAAAGATTTACGGTAATAAGGGTTACAACCCAGCTAGTGATGGTTACAGGGCCAACACCGTCAATGAAGCTGAACCAGGGCACATTAGCCGGCAAAGCAGCAGCCAGATGATCCATGCTGCCAATTTTTTTGAACTGGATAATCGTTGCCGCCAAGATACCTACGTAAATCAGAATAATATTCAATACATTAGATAAGGATGCAGACCACATACCACCGATAAAGGTAATACCGATAAAGGTAATAGCGCTGACAATCATACCGGTATGGAAATCAAAGATATCCGGCAGGATAGCGTGCAGAATACTGCCACCCGCAATATATTGCAGACTGATAATTACCAACTGAATAACAATCTGGCAGAAAACGCCCAAGATTACTGCGCCCTTGGTATGATGGCGTTCAATAAGCTCGGTGATAGTCGTAATGTTCTGTTCACGATATTTTTTAGCCATGAACAAACCCATAACAATCGCGCCCAAAGCCCAGGCAATCGTATACCAGCCGGCACTCAGACCAACACGGAAGGCATGTTCGGAAACACCGATAGTCGACGCACCGCCGACAGCCAGACCGATGATAGTAACACAAATCAAAGGCGCAGAAAGTCTGCGTCCCGCAAGAGCAAAGTTTTCGTTATTGCCTTCACTACGTTTTTTGGCATACCAACTGATAGCGAACAAAGCAACAATGTACAATATTAAGATGACTAAAGAAACAGGCACAAAAAATCCTCCTTTAAATTATACATGCCTGTTAAAGAAATACAACGTCATTGCTGGCAGTATCCCTATACTGCCTCACATCAGACCTAATCGTGCAGACTTCAACAACATATAATACAAAAACCATTTGTGCTGTCATTACAATTCCCCATCGCCCATACCGGCAAGCATCCCAATGCAGACCAAATATACGCCTCCTGATGCTTCCTTGCAAAGCAGCCACATATATATTAGCTAAATTATATCCCGCCAAGAAAAAACAGTCAAGATTTTTTCACAAAAAAGTATTGACAAAATAGCCTCTTGCAGTTAAAATAAGTATTGTTGTTGGCCTCGTAGCTCAGCTGGATAGAGCGTTTGACTACGAATCAAAAGGTCGCAGGTTCGAGTCCTGCCGAGGTCACCATTTTAGACTTTTCGCGAACATCGAAGGACTGCAGCGCAGATAATTGCGGTGTATCGGTAAAATTAAATCTGACAGTGATGGAATATTTTTCGTCACTGTCTTTTTTTGTGCCTTCATCAGCCGCGCGCTCGACAACAACGGAGTTAACCATGGTGCTGATGACCTTTTCTTTCATTTTATCGTCCGGAGCAGCGGCGATGTTGCGCAGGAAGTATTCTATAGCTTCTTTGCTAACCTTCGGCGGTGCTGTTACCAGCTCACGCTCTGCTATAGCTTCATCCAGGGCGGCAGCCTTGGCTTCGGCGGCGTTTATCAGCTCAATAATGGTTCCGCTGGTGGCACCGTTGGCGATGGCGGCGGCGTAGTTGGCTATGCTCTTCTTAACGCGGGAGCGCTCAGCCTTCATTTCGGCCAGCTCGTTATCAACCTGAGCTTCAGCAACAGCTTCGGCCTGCTCTGCTATCAGCTTGATGTTTTCCTCATGCAAAAGCACCTCGCGGGCACAATTATAAACAGCCTGCTCCAGCTCGTCCCTGTTCAGCGGTGATATGCTGCAGCTGGTTCTTTTTGCTCTTTTGTTGGCGCAGGCATAATAATAATAAAGCTCACCGCTTCTGCTCTTGCCGCTCATTCCATGCATCGGTCCGCCGCATTCACCACAAATAATATTAGGAGTAAGTAAATATTTATCACTCTTCTGCACGTTTATTCCCCTTCTTCCATAAGTTTTTAGTTTACGCTGCACTGCCTCGAACAGCTCCTTGCTGACAATAGGCGGTACGGCGTTTTTTATTTCTATGTCCTTCCACCGGAATAAACCGGTATAGACAACATTTTTCAGCATCCAAGTAAAGCTGCTTTTATTCCAGGCTGCGCCCCTAGCAGTGCGCACGCCTAACATGTTCAGCCAGCTGGCTATATCTACATACTTCTCGCCGGCCAAAACCTTTTCAAAAATTTGGCGTACAAATTCGCCGCGCTCCGGATCTATTATTAAGCGCTGCTCTGCATCCCTGGTATAACCGAAGGGAACAGTGCCAGAGGTCCACTTCGCTTTCAAAGCGTTCTCCTTCATTCCACGCGTAACCTTTTCGTACAGGTCGACGCTGTACCATTCGGCCATACCCTGCAGCACACTCTTCAGCACAATGCCGGCTGCACCCTCAGCCACGTTTTCCCTGGCTGATATAACCTTAACACCATGCTTCTTCAGCTTAGTCTCCCAAACAGCGAAGGAATACCTGTTGCGGGAAAACCTATCGTATTTGTAAATCAAGATAGCCTGAAACACGCCCTTAGACGCATCGGCAAGCATCCGCTGAAACTCCGGGCGTTCATCCGTGCGTCCGGTAATGGCTCTGTCGGCATAAACCTGCAGCACGCTGTAGCCTTCGCGCTCGGCGTACTCGCGACACTCACGCACCTGGCCTTCTATGCTTTCCTCACGCTGGTGGCTGGAGGAATACCGCGCATAGATAACAGCAGGAACGGCACGCTCGGCCACGCTTTTCATACATTTAACCACGCTTTACCCTCCTTTCATTACATCCCAAAATCTTAGCAATAGCATTTACCAGGACATTAGCGCTTATGAGCACGAAGAAACCACTTCTTTACACTGTCCCAAAATGTCGAAAGTAGCAATCGTTGGGATATTTCACCTTCTTATTTGCTTGCCATTTGCCTGTCATTTGCCATTTTTGTTCCGATGCTCTACTTTTTCGGGGCGCGGCCTACATCAAAGAAGCCCAAAACGCCGGCCGTGAAGAAAATATTAACAAAGCCATACAAAAACGGCCTTTTCGTTCCCTTGAATCGTAAATAAGTTGCATAAATCAGCCCAAGCGTTCCGATAGAACCTATAGCCCTTGCCCATTCCGCATTGATAGAATTAAAAACGATGGAAATAGCAACAGACGGGCCCCAATATTTCAAATATGTGGCATTATCCATATCGTTGTAAGTCTCTGCTTTCTTGCCGAAGGAAGCGTTTTCATCATAAGCAAGAGCGCGGCCGTACTTCAATTCACAATCCGTCACAATATCCTTGCCGATATAGCCAAGGTGAAAGTGATAAGCGTCGGCCACGTCCTGCAAAAACTCAGCGCCTGTTGCTTTCAGGGCATATTCCACGATAGCGACGCAGGCTCTGGCGTGCGCCATAGCGTTATAACGCTGCTCAAGGTTAAAGCCTATTTTTTCGGTAACGTCCTGCAGGCGATGATGAGGCATCTCCGGGAACATTGCTTGCGAAAGCACGCACGTGCAAAACACGGGACAGCTTGGGAAAGCAAGCTCATTGCCTGCCAGCTCTTCCGCCAACACGTCCATGTCAAACTTGGCATAGTGCGCGACAAGCGTTTTGCCGTTAATTTTTTCCTTAATCAGCGGCCACAGCTCATCAAAATACGGCGCATCCTTCACCATCTCTTTTGTGATACCATGCAAAGCCGTATTTTCTTTGTCGAAATGCAAAATACCGGGACGGATAAGACTGTAAAAAGCATCAATAATCTTTCCGTCTTTCACCGTAACCAGAGCGACAGAGCATGCGCTTTTGTGCCACTTGTTGGCCGTTTGAAAATCAATAGCTACATATTCCATAAAATTCCTCCTGTTAATATCTTAGTTTAGCTTAAAATCATCTTTCCAGTTTTTAGAAAATCCCATTTTTATAAGAACACTATTAAACATATTTTGCGGCAATTTTTTAGCGAAAGATGCTATTTCAGCAGAAAATTCTCCAACCATAGCAGCATAGTCGCGCTTGCTCAAAAATAAGCCTAAAATTATAACACAATCAATAAAATGCGATGAAAAGTTACTAGGCAGTGTTTTATGAAATAGTGCTATATTAGGGACTTTATTATTATTTTTTACCGTAATACTATACAGACGCTCCTCATGAGCACAAACATTTCTAAAAATGTTAATAAAAGCAAACATATTAGAGACGAATTTTTCTTCCTGTTCCGGCGTTAAAAGCAGCTTGACTCGATATGTTTTTTCGTAAGTGCTTATAATCTCATTTATAACTAGAAGTTTAGTCTGCATGGTCATGCCATTATAAAAATGAATAATATTGCCTAGTGTCATCTTTGTAACCAACACCCACAAGGGAAGCTCTTTGTGTTTGTCGAGATAATGATAAAACTGGTCACCTAGCGCACCCTTCTTTGTATTTTTCGTTATTACGCTAGATAAGTCTGCTATAAGTTTGGTAGCAGTCTGTGGGTTAGAACTATCGAAATTATTTATATCAAGATAATTGAAGTTTTGTTTATACGTCTGCGAAAAATAATAAGCGACTTTCGTTTTCAACGAAGTTTCCATTTTCAAAATATACTTTAATAATATAGCTCGCATATTCCTGTCAAAATTATAAAGCGCATATATATGCTCGAAAGTAGTGCCTGCCTTATATCTATCGTCACCGTACTGTTTGGTTTGCGGCATATCGAGAAATATATCTTTATAACCGTTGATGATATTATAATAGCCTTCATTTTTTAAAATCTGTATTGCTTTACTGCCGTCTTTAATAACAAGGTTACGACCTCTAAGAATTGTCAACTGCTGCCGATATGTTTTGAATGGCTTATCCATAAAATTCCTCCTATATAACGAAAAAAGGCTTGCCAATCCGCAGATTAGCAAGCCTCCGTGCATCGCCCTCAGGTTCTGCACTATCGCTGTACTAATCATTATAGCAGAATAATTAAATTTGTCAACAAAAACTTGCTTTTTCAAAAGCGTTGTGTTAAAATGCTAAAGTTACCCATCTTAACACCACAATATATAGTGATTGATATTTTTGCTTCAATACCTTCTTTGCCGCCAGCACTGCGCTGGCGGCATTTTTGTATTTTATTTGTTATCTGCAGTTATCCGGCTTTTCCGAACAGCTGCATTTACTTCTTCATCCCGCAATGAATTATATGCAATTCTCTTCTTCCTAACCGTCAGCACTACGCTGGCGACATTATTAAACCTTGTCATATTGATACTATAAAATACATGATATAATATATTTGAATTTATTTTTGTTTTGGTGGCTGTGGCGATGGCTTTTGCTTTACCGGTGGCAAGGGCATAGAAAAGTTGTCGCTTCTAGTTACCGTACTAGGTGGCACAGGGTTCGGCTCAGGCACTATTTCACCTTCTTTCAGAACGGAGTGATATTATGGAGTTAAATTTATTGCAAAACATTGCACAAGCTGCTCCGGGGTTCATAGGCGTAGCAGCTTGTAAACTGATGAACGGAAATCCTCAAAAAGAAAAGTTGAATAATGAAGTTTTGGCGTATTTTCTTTTCGGTGGTACAGCATGGCTTTTAGTTGCGAGCCTTGACAATATTTGCAGCTTGCAGGGCTTGGCACTTAGTGAATCAACACGTATTGCCTGTACTATTATCTGCGCTGCTCTTTTAGGTATTTTATGGCCTGTATGGCTACGCGACAAAGCCGTTGCGCTGGCCAACATTATAAATTGTTACTTTGGAAAAAATCCGATATTCGTTGAAGAAACAATTTTGGAAAAGCTTGGCTGCGACAACAAGCCGCATTACTACGAAGCGTATAAGGCTGGCACTCTTGTCGCGTCTGGTTGGGGCGAGCACTTCATAAAAAGCGAGAAGTCTTTTTCCTTGCGCCAGATAGAAGGCTATGGCATGGAAGACCTGCAAGAAGTGCGCTACATCATTTGGCAGGACAAAGACATGATTTTAAAAGAATATACGCTGAAAGAAACTTAAACATTATCATTTGCCGTCAGCACTGTGCTGGCGGCATTTTTTTATTTGCAATCTGCAGTTATCCGGCTTTTCCGAACAGCTGCATTTACTTCTTCCTCCCGCAATGAATTATACGCAACTGCTTTCTTCTTCTTCAAAGGACTGTTCAGAATCAGATAAAGCAAGCTCAATACTTTTCAGAACATACTTCTTTCCGTCAGCATTTAGCTGGCGGAATTTTTTTATTATGCTCATTTCCTCAGGGCTTAAACGTAACTTATTGTTTGCGCGTTGTTTATTATAAAAATACTCTGGAACAACATTCAAAACATCGCAAAGCTTGAAAAGAACATCAATTTCAATTTTCAAATTATCGCGTCTCAAAATGCTGTAAATAGTGCTCGCTGGTATATTTGCAAATCTCGACAAATCAGCAACGCGAATGTTTTTCTGTTCTAGTAATTCGTTTAAGTCTTTTCCGATACCCATTATCAACACCTTCCGCAATGAATTATATGCAATTCTTTTCTTCTTGCTCAGAAGACTGAGCACATTGGAAAAGCTTGAATTCAATCATATTGCGTATTTCTTGCTTGTCTTTAGCATCGAGCTTGTTATATTGCTCTAATAGCTCTTGAGCATCTTTATCTAAATAAAAAATTCTAGTATTAACATCTGCGCTTTCATCAAGAAAGTAACTTTTTTCTACTCTAAAAAATACTGCTAATTTTTCTATGACTCCCATTCTAGGAAGAGACTTCTTCATAATCCATTTATTGACTGTTGAGCGTTCTAACCCCATTGCATAACTCAATTCTACTTGTGTTACTCCGTTTTCATTCATAATATTTTTTAGTCTTTCGCTAAACAGGTTCAGTAATTTCTCATTTTCCTTCTTCTCCATGCCGGCACCTCCTAGCGATAGTATAGACTAAAATTCTATAAAAAGCAACTTTTTTACTAGCACAGTAGAAAATAAGTTGACAATAGAATTAAATTCGATTACAATACAAGTAAGGAGGTGCTAATATGGACGGCTTAAAATTAAAAATTTCCTTACGAGCAGCTAGAATTAATGCTAATTTAACACTGATTGAAGCTGCTAGAATGCTTGGAATAAATAAATCTACTCTAATCAAATGGGAAAAGCATAGTGGCCAAGTTACTGCTAACAATCAACTTCGTCTGTCTGCTCTTTACAAAATCCCCGTTGACAATATTTTTTTTGGATTTTAGTAGAATTTAATTCGATTTTGTGTAATAGCTAGGAGCTACAAGCATGAACAAAGACAAAAGTAGTTGTCGCCAAATTCACGGAGGCGTATATGAGAGAATTCATACCTAATGAATTTTGGATAGTGGTACTCATAATTAGCGGCATTGTCTGCTGGTGCGTAATCATCAGCTTAATAATTAGCTTCTTATGGACCTGTATTTCGTATCTTATAGACGAAAACGAATTCCCGCCGCTACACTTTAGCACAAACTGCATGAAATGGCTGCCGCTGATTATATCTATCGCGTCCTTAATTGCATCCATTGCAGCGTACTGCAAACACTAATCAGACATTACACCCATAAAAATTATAGGAGGCACATCATGGCAAAGAATCTCAAGGTTAAATCAATGGCAGACGTTTGCGTTCTGGACATTGCACTCTGCAACTACATCCAGCTCGCCGGCCATCAATTAGATTGGTTACAGAAGAATCACATAGATGTAGCACAAGGCAACATCGAAGATTATCAGGAAAAAATCGCGGCAGCCAAAGGCCTGCTGCAGCAGCTGCGCAGCTTCTAAGGAGAACGCAATGACGAAAACACTGACCAAAACACTCAGAATCAAAACACCAGCAGAATACAACGCGGCGGAACGCGGGCTTTGCAATTACATCAAAGTCGCCAGCGATCAAATTCAGATTTTGAAGCAGTATGATGCCAAATACAGCGGTTCTTCGGCCGTTGCTATTGAAGACTACATGGAAAGAATCAAAGCTGCCAAAAGCCTGCTGAAGCAGCTGCGTGATTATTAATATCAGGAGGAATAACATGCAAAAGAATAACAATGGCCAGACGCCGAAGGCTTTTCTTACCTTGAAGCTCGACTCTATGCAGACCTTTGAGCTTATCAACGCTCTGCGCTGCAATAACATCCGCTATCACATGGCAGTGAAAAACAGATTGGCGGAAATCCAAACGAATAAAGACAACAAAGACTATGTTGCCATGCAGGAATTTACCATCAACCGCCTGCGCAGTAGCGTTATTACAGCTCAGAGCATTCTCAAGCAAATTTATGCAAAATATCCCTGGCTGGCTCCGGAGGCAGAACAAAATGAAGAATGACCTTTGCTATATCATCATCCCCAAAAGCACGGCCGCACGTCTGCAGAAGGCTATCGCTAATGACAAGCAGCTCGCAAGCGTTGCTGAGCAGATAAAAAAGCAGGAGCCGTTAGAAAATGGCCACACTAAGCACTTTTGGCACCAATACAACAAAATGGAGCTTATCGAGCAGCTGCAGCTTTATGAAAAACTGGTGAATTACGCCAGCAACCGCTTTTTCAGACTGAGCAAGGAGGCGATAATCCGTGAAAAGAAAGATAGCTAACATCGTAGTTATTGGCGTTGACGCTGTCCGTAAAATCCCCTTGCGCCGCTTTGCATATCTGCTTTGGCTGCGTTGCGGCCGCGCTCTTGAACTGAAAAAGCACTGCCGCATGCAGGAAGAGGAAAAAGCTGCTATTGAAAAGCCTTGTGCTGCGCCCGCTGATTTTAGAAGCTCCGGCGATATTGGCAGCCACCCTCAAATCAGAATCACCCATAAAATTTCGTGGAAGACACGGCGCTGGTAACAGCAGAAAGGAGCAAATCATGAAAACAATTATCTCCATTCTTATCGCGGCTCTGCTTGGCGCTGGCATCGGTGTCGGCCTTGCCTATGGCTGGCGTCTGTACGATGATAGCCGCTATGTATGTAATTACACCACAGCCACCGTTGGCGTTGGCGGCACTGTTTATGACCTCGCCTTGAAGTACCTGAAAAAGCAAGACCGCTATGATCTTGATGAAATGATTTTCTACATCATCGAAGAAAACGGCCTCGGCAACAGCCGCTACATGCTCATTCAGCCCGGCGATGTGCTGCGCATTCCGCTGTATACGCTAAAGAAATAGGAGGGCATTATGGCACGCAAGAAAAAAGAAATCATCATCAACAGCGCATCCGGTAAAATCACTCAAAGAAGTGCTCTTACCCTTTGCGATTACATTCAGCGCTACTACGCCACCCATCCCGACGTATACGCTGACTTTCTCGCCTGGCAGGCAGCAAAGCATGAAGCTGCAACACAATAGGAGGACGTGAGAATATGACGGAAAACTACGATGTCAAATATATTTTCAGCAAAGGCGGCTGCACTCAAATCCGTTACACCGTCTGTCCTGCAGATGCAGAACCGGAGGAAAACATAATCAGCCGCGCGGATAAGCCGCACGAAGATTTTCGCAAACTGTGGGCGCTGCTCCCCAGCGTAGCAGCCCGCTTTCTTGAATTCCCTCTGCAGAACGCCGATGGCCAAAACATTATATTGAGAGTTACGAAGGTAAACTTTCTGGATAGCACAAAATACGGCTACGGTATGCAGCTCGTTGTCCTGCTGGAAGGCATGGCTCTTTGCCCTACGCCGCTTCAGATTGTAACACAAAAATTTTACTGCACGGAAACACTCACCCGCCAACAGGGAGAAAAGATAATTCCTATGCAGCTGCTGTTGCCGACCGAAAAGGCCTTGATGGAGTCGCTCAAAGAAGAAGCCTTCAAATATGCCTATTGTGGCAAACGCCAGCAGCCAACTATTGACGAAGCTCAACGCGCCTACGAGCGTGGCGGCTATCTTGATGAAAAAGCACTGCCACCTGCGCTCTGCGACGGAAGAAGAAAGGACGTATAAGCAAGATGATTAAAGCAGCTACGGCTTTTGGTGGTGCGAAAGCATATGACATATCAATAGCGTGCCCCTGTAGAGAATGCGACGTGCGTTCACCGGGTTGCGGCAGAATATGCAGCGATTACAAAAAGTATAAATTTGTTTTGGCTGTGCTGAACGGGAAGCGCCAGGCTAAGGCCAAAGCAGCGGCTGAATGTCGTGCGATGCGCAATGAGCGTATCAGAGAATGGAAACATAATAAATCTTGGCCAAAAGGTTGAGATAAAAAGTATAAGTAAGACCAAAGCCAGGGACAATATGGCGCTGTCCCTGGCCTATCAGCAAAGGAGGATACTATGTTCGGAATAGACAACAAACCTAAAATCTGCGTTTTTAACCTGCCTATTGAATGGCTGCACCCGCATCCGCATAACCCCAGAAAAGACCTAGGAGACCTTTCGGAGCTGGTCGAAAGCATTAAGGCCGTCGGCATAAAACAGAATCTTACTGTTGTCCCTGATCGCGACGAGAACGGCGATATGCTTGACGATAGCTATACCGTCATCATTGGCCATAGACGCATGGCAGCGGCGAAGGCTGCAGGCTTTAAAGAATTGCCTTGCGCTATCGATATGGAGATAACACCGGCGGAACAAATCGCCCTGATGCTCCATGAAAACATGCAACGCCGACAGCTCACGCCCCTAGAAGAAGGCCTTGGCTTCCAGCAGCTGCAGTTAGAATTCGGCTGGCCAGTCGGAAAAATCAGCGAATACAGTGGCTTTTCGGAAACGACCGTGCGCGATCGCCTGCGTCTTACACAGTTTGACAAGACGAAAGTAAAAAAAGCCTACGAAGAACGCCAGCCAAAGCTTGTAGAATTTGAAGCATTAAGCAAAGTGAAGGACGAAGAAAAGCGTAACGAGCTGCTGGAAAAGATTGGCACATTCGGCTTCATGCCTGCAGTAAAATCAGCCTTAGCCGAAGAGGCAGAAAAGACCTTCATGGAAGATATTAAAAGCATTCCGCAATTAAATAATGCTACCGTCCTTTCCAGAACAGATGTCTGGAACGCCAGCAAATATAAATTATTGGCATCTGTAAAGGTACCTGAAGGCGACAAGGTTGACGAAAACTTTATTGCTGCTTTGCCTACCATTCCAGAAGGCCAGAGACATCACTATATTTATTACGATAGAGGCGAAAAGAACTTAGAATTTTATTCCAAAGTAAAACATGCCCCGGCAAAATCTTCAAAGGAAGCTCAGAAGGAGCGCGAAAACATAGCCAAAGCCTGGGCTGATCTGGAAGCAGTTAGCCAAAAATATTATGAGCTGCGTAAGCACTTCGTTGAAAACTTCTACTGTCATTCCAACGAACAAATAATGCTCGCCCTGCAGGGTGCCGTGTATGCAGTTGTATCAGAAGCACCGCGCTACGTTACAAATCAAATCAATCAGGGCCTGGTTAAAGTTTTGGGAATACCTGAAAAAGCCTACAGCTCACACGATGCACGCTGCATCGCGATTATCGACAAAGTGCATGAATTAAAACGGAACAACATAACTCAATGTGTTTATCAGCTCTTTGATGATAGTACAGACTTTAGAGGCTACTACGGCTGGGACTCGAAAAAACGGCCTGCATACCGCAAGAGACCTGATATTATTGCACTTTATACCTGGTTGGAAAGCTTGGGCTATAAAACCAGCCAAGAAGAAAAAGAGCTTATAGACGGTACCCATGAAATTTTCCATAGAAAAATGAATAAATAAATTACGCGCATTACAGGGCGCAGGCTGCTTCTGCCGATATGTTATATACAAGCAAACAGATGGCGCAGAACCAAAGAAGAAGTATATCACTTTATCCAGCCCGCGCCCTAAAGTGCGCGATAAAACAATTATATATTATAGAAGAAAGCTGCGAGGTTAAACCCCTCGCATTAGCTTGATATAGCATATTAACTTAATCGCACCCATAGGGCTGCGAAAGAAATTTACTCTTTGACTCCGGTGGTGATTGATTGTGTACAAAAAAAAAGAAATCTATTGCGGCGAAGTCCTGGAAGTTGAAAAAACTTGTAGCTTTAATTATAAGGGCAAAAATATGACCAGAGGACCGCGCATAGAAAAAACATCTGAAGCCATGGCCAAGGTTAACGAACGCCGCGCTCAGAAAAAGCTTTCTCGCCTGATTAATACCAACTTTGGAGCCAACGACTACCACCTTATCCTTACCTACAGCCCGGAGAACAGAGCGCTCAACCCTGAAGCTGCTAAGAAAGACCTGTCTGCTTTTCTTTTATCCATGAGGAAAAAATATAAAAGAGCCGGCCTGGAATTCAAATATATTGCCGTAACTGAGTATGGCAAGAAGTCTATGCATCATCATCTTGTAATCAATAAGGGCATAGACCTTGCTGACATTGCTGCATCCTGGAGACATGGCCGCATCCACACGACCAACCTCGACAACAGCGGCGATTATGACCGCCTGGCTCATTATCTGATTAAGCAAACAAATAAAACTTTCAATGATCCGGAACGCTGCGTGCATCACAAGCGCTGGTGTGCGTCACGGAACCTGAAGAAGCCTATAGAAAAAAATTACAAAGTTAAGGCCGACAGCTGGCGTGAATATCCTACGGCACCCAAGGGCTACATGGTAATCACTGACAGCATCGTCAGCGGCGTAAGCGATTGGACCGGTTGGCCGTATCAATATTACCGCTGTATAAAAATCTCTCCAGAAAGAAGGAATAGCCATGCCACAAAAAACCACATCAACAGAGCCAAAGGAAAAGACTCTTAGAATCACACTGGATATACCGCCAAGCGTGAACCATTGCTATGCGCCGAATTATAAACACCATCAGCGTGATCGCGTCCTTACTCTACAGGCACGCAGCTGGAAGGAATATGCCAAATTAAAGGCGCTGTCTGAAGTGCGGCGGCAAGGCTGGCAGACTCCGGCAAAGGGAGTAAAGGTTGTTGTCGAGCTGGTGGCCTATTGGCCTGACGGCAGGACAAGAGATATGCATAACGCGCATAAGCTGCTCATGGATGCATTGGAAGATGCTGGCGTATATCCTAACGATAAATTTGCCTTGGCTCGCGATATGGACTTCACCATAGACCGCAAAGAGCCAAGGCTGGAAGTGTTTGTCTATCTGAAACCGGAGGAAGAAAAATATGGACAGCTAAGGAATCAAGATTAAATTGCAAAGCGTAATCGTAGCAGAGCAGGACGTGCTCAGGCTGCAAAGCCAGCTTGAGCATCTGCAGCACCTGGAGCAGACAATCAATGAGCCGCAAAGCTACTCAGACCTGAAGGCTGAGCAATTGGCAAAGATTAACAAACACAAGCAGCTCTATCGCGCTGCACAAAGAATCATAGACAGCCTGCTGATTTCAAAGCATGGCCAACATGATCCGGAAAAGACTCGGACCTGCAAGACCATCTTAGCCGAACGCTATCTGCACGGCAAAGGATGGTCGGAGATTTCCAGGCTTATCAACTACTCAGAGCGCCAGGCGCAACGCCTTCACGGCGCAGCTCTGGAAGCAGCTGCCAAGGCAGCTCAACGTAAGAAAAAAATATAATCAAACAAACGAGCGGTTCGCCGCTCTTTTTTTGATTATAAATCAGTTAATATTCTGACAATTAACTAAAAAATAGGCAGCATCCCCCCTATCAAAAAAATTTTGCGTGTTCAAAGCCGTACCGACGCGCTACCTTAACACAATAAATTGGTCGCGCGTAAGGCCCCCTCCCTAAAAAATTGGTGGTATCCTTACTCCCTAACCGCCGAATATGGCTTTGGCGCTGGCTTTTCGGCGCTGAAGCAAGGGATTTTTCAGCCAAAGAAATGACAAGAAAGAAAAAGCAAGGAATTTTTTGCGGCACTATTGGAAGAGTTTTTTATTTTTAGCTGTTTTTCTGTACAAAAATCACATGCGCATATTCGAACACATAAACATGTCGCTCCTTGTCACCTGCTTGTGTGCTATTTTAGATATAGGCAAATACATTAAAGAGAGGCAAAAGCATGAAACCATGGGCGGAACAATTTTACAAGTCAAAAGCGTGGCTTAAATGCCGCAAGGCATACATCACAAGCGTACAAGGCCTTTGTGAACGCTGCAGGCGGCGCGGAATTGCCAAACCCGGCAAAATCGTGCATCACAAAACAGCATTAACGCCTGACAACATCACAGATCACAGCATCAGCCTAAACCCGGCTAACCTGGAATACCTTTGCCAGGAATGCCACAACATCGAACATTATCAGAAATTCGGCTCCACGCGGCGCGGGCTGGCGTTTGATGCTAATGGCCAGCTTGTGCAAGTGTCTGACGAAGCCAACAACGGCGAAGCTTAAAACATGAAAGGAGGCGGCGCTTATGGCAACACCTAAGAAAAAAGAAAAAGCGGTAAAACCAGAGGCAAAAGCTGCAGCCTTGACATCCAGCAGCCGTGTTCGGCGCGAGGTTACACGTCTGAATAAGATTTTCGCTGCACGTAACCACGAAGAAAAGGAATACCTGGCCGGACTTGTCAAAAGGGCAGCCTGGATGAAGGTACAGCTGGAGGACATGGAAAAGGACCTTGAACAGAATGGCCTTACGGAAATGTTCACACAATCGGAGAACGCTCCGCCCTATGAGCGCGAGCGTCCGAAGGCAAGGCTGTATAACTCCATCAACAAAAATTACCAGACAATCATGAAGCAGCTGGCGGACTTTCTGGCCCGTTCCGATACCAGCAGCAAGCCTCCGGATGACGGCTTTGAAGACTTCTGCAACAGCTAACCCTATCAGGGAATATTACGCAGCCATCCAGCGCGGCGATATTATTGCCTGCCATAAAATCACCCGCACGCTGGAGAAGCTTTGCGCTGACCTTGACGATACCGACGGGCCGTATATCTATGACAGCGCAAAGGCGGAAAAGGTTATTACCTTTATCGAAAAATACTGCAAGCAAAGCAAGGGCAGGAATGGCGGTAAAGGCATCCGGCTGGAGCTATGGCAGAAAGCCTTCATTGCAGCCACGTTTGGCTTTGTAGAAAAGACGACAGGCTTTAGAAAATACCGCGAAAGCGTGCTCATTGTCGGACGCAAGAATGGAAAATCCACAATAGGAAGCGCCATCGGTAATTACATGCTTTTTGCCGATAAAGAAAAAGGCCCTGAAATCGTCAGCGCTGCTACAATGAAGGACCAAGCAAAAATAGTTTGGCTGGAAGCTAAACGCATGGTACAGAAAAGCCCGTCCTTAATGCGCCGGGCGAAGCTGCTTGTCAGCGAAATACAATGCAAGCTCAATGACGGCACATTCAGGCCGTTGTCCAGCGACAGCAATACGCTTGACGGCCTAAACCTACACGCTGCCATCATTGACGAGCTGCACGCCATCAAGGACAGAAACCTTTATGACGTACTCGTAGACGGTATGAGCGCCAGGGAGCAGCCGTTGTGTTTGATTATCTCAACTGCCGGAACTGTGCGTGAAGGCATTTTTGATGTTAAATACAGCGAAGCTCAAGACATTATCAATGGTTACGATAACGGCAGCTATATAGACGAACATGTCCTTTTCTTTGTTTATGAACTGGACGACCGCGAGGAATGGCAAAAGCCGGAATGCTTTATAAAAGCTAATCCTGGCTTAGGCACCATAAAAAGCCTTGCGCAGCTGCAAAACAAGGTAAAAAAGGCGCAGCATAATCCGGAACTTGTCAAGAACCTGCTTTGCAAGGACTTCAATATGCGTGAAACCTCCGGCAGTGCATGGCTGACCTTCGAGGCACTCAATAACGAAGAGCGCTTTGACATCGAACAACTAAAACCGCGTTATTTTATCGGCGGAGCGGACCTATCACGCACGACGGACTTAACCTGTGCGACGGCCATCTTCAAAAAGCAGGCTGACGGCCCTATATATGTCATGCAGATGTATTGGCTTCCCGAAGATCTGCTGGAAGAACGCAGCGAACAGGATAAAATCCAATATAATCTATGGGTGCAGCAAGGCCTCATGCGCGTTTGTGCTGGTAGTAAAATTCGCTACGAAGACGTGACAGCATGGTTCTGCGAGCTGGTGAACAAATACGGCATGATGATGCTCTGGTGTGGCTATGACAGCTGGAGCGCAAAATACTGGGTTGACGACATGATTAGCAACTTCGGCCATGAAGCAATGGAGCAGGTAATTCAAGGCAAAAAAACACTTTCCAGTCCTATGCACAACATGGGCGCGGACTTGAAAGCCAAACGCATCATTTACAACAATAACCCTATTTTGAAATGGTGCCTTTCCAACACTGCCATTGACATAGACATCAACGGCAATATACAGCCTATGAAAGCCAATCAGCTCCGACGTATTGACGGTACAGCTTCTTTGCTGGACGCTTACGTCACTATGGAAAAACACCTGGCAGATTACAATTCTTTCACGCTTTAGTTTAGGAGGAAAACATGAATATATTCCGCTCAATGTATAGTAAAATCTTCGGCCGAAACCCGACACCGGCAGCGGAACCCGTCAACCTTGTACGCTTTGTGTCTCTGAATCAGGACGTAAATCTGGCGCAGGCTGGCGGCGCTGAGAGCTACCAAAACCTGTTTACGCGCGTCTGCATAGACTGCCTGGCAGAGAATGCGGCCAAGCTGAAGCCCAAAGTACAGCGCATCATAGACGGAGGCATCAAGGACGGCGACAGCAGGCTGCAGGCGCTGCTTGAAATCTCTCCCAACGAGTACATGAACAGCTTTGAATTCATCTACAAAGTTGTTACGCTATGGGCAAAAGACAATAACGCTTTTATTTATATTGCGAAGGACCTGCGCGGCAATCCTATAGGCCTCTACCCTATCGCCTATGCACAGGCAGAATTTCTTGAATCAAACAAAATGCTTTTCGTTCGTTTTACGTTTGGAAACGGCTTTCGCATGACTGTCCCTTATGAAGAGCTGTGCCATCTACGCCGCTTCTTCGGCCCCAGTGACCTTTTCGGCGAAGACAACGAAAGAACCCTAAAACCGCAAATCGGCCTGCTGAACATCGTCAACAAAGGCTTCGCGGCGGCGGTAAACAACAATAACCGCTTAAAGGGCATAATCAAATCAAATGTAAACCTGCACAATGATGACCTGAAAAAGCAGCAGGAAGCCTTCGTGAAAGACTATATGAATCTATCCAATAATGGCGGCATTGCGGCGCTGGACACCAGAACAGAATACATCGAACTGAAGAATCAGCCGACCGTGGCCGATGACAAGCAAATGGAAGTTGTGCGCAAGGACATAATGGCCTATTTCCACGTCAGTGAGGACATCTTAATGGCCCGCTACAATGAAGAGCAATGGGGTGCTTTCTACGAAAGCGTCATTGAACCCATCGCAATCCGCTTAGGATTGGAGCTTACAAGAAAAATATTTACGCAAAGAGAAATTGCTGTAGGCAACAGAATCCACTTTGAAGCTAACCGCCTGCAGTATGCATCTACAAGCAGCAAAATCACCCTGACCAAAGAACTGATGCCGTTCGGAATGCTCTCTGTTAACGAAGCAAGGGAAATCTTCAACCTTGCCCCCGTAGAGGGCGGCGAAAAGCGCTTGGTATCTTTGAACTATATTGACGCAGAGCTTGCTAACCAGTACCAGGCTGGCAAAATCGGCGCTGAACAGGTGGAAGGAGGTGAAAAAGAGTGAGTGATACAAAAAACACTAAGCTTTACGCGTCACCGTATAATCCTAAATTCTGCATTCGGTCCGCTCCGGCCGCTGACGACAGCGATAATAAACAACGGCGAATTGCGGGAACGGCAATGCTTTTCGGTGAAAAGACGGTTCTGTTCAGCATTGGTGATATTGACTATTGTGAAATCATCGACGCACACGCTCTTGACGGCTGCGACATGTCTGACTGCGTCTTTACACGCAACCATCAGACTGACAATCTGCTGGCACGCACAAAGAACAACACTCTGCAGCTCTCCGTAACGGAGCACGGCCTTGACTTTGCGGCTGACATTGCAGACACCCAGGACGGCCGCGACACCTTTGAGCTTATCAAACGCGGTGACATTGAGGCCTGCAGCTTTTTCGCAGAAATCGAAGAAGCAAGCTATAATGTCGAGACGCACACGCGCACTATCTTGAAATTTAAGCGTTTAAATGATGTATCGGCCGTAACCTTCCCGGCCTATGAAAACACAAGCATTGACGCCGAAATGCGTAGCGCTTATGGCTTCGAGGAAGCGGAAACCGCCGCTACCAAGCAAAAAATTGACGAAGCCAAGAAAAGAATCTTAATGAAATTTTAAGGAGGATACCATGAATAAAGAACTCTTAGAACTCTTAGAAAAAAAGAAGGTCCTTCGCTCTAAGCTGGAAGCTGCCAAAGACCTTACTGCAATCAATGCTCTGGAAAAGGAGCTTGACGAACTGAACAAACAGGAAGAGGTGCTGGTGGCGCGCGCCAGAATTGCCAACAAACTGAACAACAATCCCGGCTTAGGTAATCCGGTACCCACTCCCGGCAACACTCCTGCTGAAGAAGACATGTATGATACCATGGCCTACAGAATGGCGTTTATGCGCTATGTATGCTCTAATGGTGCCAAAGAAATTCCTGGCGAATATCGCAGCAATACAAACACAACAACCACCGATGTGGGCGCAGTTATCCCTACAACCATCATGAACCGCATCATCGAAAAAATGCAGGCTGTCGGCATGATTTTGCCGTTGGTAACTCAAACCAACCTGCGCGGCGGTGTAACCTATCCGACAAGCACTGTAAAGCCTGTTGCTACCTGGGTGGCTGAGGGCGCAACCTCTGACAAGCAGAAGAAGAGCGTCACAGGCATCACCTTTGCTTACCACAAATTACGCTGCGCTGTTTCCATCTCTTTGGAAACCGACCAGATGGCTCTCTCTGCGTTTGAAGCCTCTCTCGTAAATGGCATTGCTGAGGCGATGGTTAAGGCTCTGGAAGAAGCGATTATTAACGGCAATGGAACCGGACAACCGAAAGGCATTCTGAAGGAAGATGTACCTGAAGGACAATCTGTTGTTCTTGCAGGCTTTGCACTGACCTACGAAGATGTAGTTAAAGCCGAAGCTGCTCTGCCGCTGGCTTACGAAAACAACGCTGTCTATGTCATGACCAAAAAAACCTTTATGAATTTTGCTGGCCAAGTTGACAATAACGGCCAGCCTGTTGCCAAGGTAAATTATGGTGCAAGCAATGCTCCGGAGCGCTACATTTTAGGGCGCAAGGTAATCTGCTGCGACTATCTGCCAAACCTTGACGCAAATACTGCTGTAAATACTGCTGTCGCTCTGATCTTCGACTTAAAAGACTATGCTGTCAACACCAACTATGTAATGGGACTGAAGCAATACGAAGATAACGACACCGAAGACCAGATTTTCAAATCTGTTATGCTGGCCGATGGTAAAGTTATTGATAATAATGGCCTGGTAGTTATTAAAACTCCGGCAACTAAAGGCTAATCATGGATGAACTGTTAGCAGAAGTAAAGCTCTACTTACGCCTTGACGGTGACATAGAGGACACACTGCTTACCGGCATGATTAAAGCTGCGAAGCAATACCTTATTTCTGCCAGCGGGAAAACAAAAACAGCTGACGGAAAAGATATTATCGATGATGAACTTGCCAGACTTGGCATCAAAATGCTTGTATCACACTGGTATGACCATCGTGGCACAGAATGGCTTGGCAGCGGCAAAACGCCTGCCGAAATCGGTTACAGCTTTAAGGTAATACTGGCCCACATCACAAGCTCAGGTGACTATATATGTTAAACGGAGCAAGCGACCGCACGCATCGCATTACCTTACAACGTCCAGACATCGTATCAGATGGCTACGGCGGCCAAAAGCGTGCCTTTAGTGACTATGCAACACGTTGGGCGCAGGTAAAGCCGCCAGCGTACCGCGAACAGCAGGCGCAGGGTGCTCCCATGAGCCGCGAGGAAATCGTGGTAGAAATAACGCCTGCTGACAATGCTGTAGGCCGCGGATGGCGCTTACTCTGGCAAAACCACGAGTACGCTGTCACATCCACGGACAACACATACAGGGAGCGAACCCTTATAACGGCCAAGCGCCTGAATCCAGGAGAATAACATGCCACGTAGCTACATAACAACATTAAGTGATGAAGAACTTACAAAATGCCTCAAACAAATTAAAGCATTTGACGGAAAAACCAGACTGGGAGTTGAAAAGGCTCTGAGGAATGGCACAAAACGCGTAAGAACCGGCGCTGCCAGACGCGTAGCTGTACGCTCCGGCACACTGAAGCGCTCTTTACGTTCCGGCTTTTCTCGGGCAAAGCTGGAAGGCGTCATAAGAGCTAAACAGCCTTACGCGCATCTTGTTGAATATGGAGCGCAAGGCTTCTTCACAAAGCCTAAAAAAGCTGGCATTCGTGTGCTAAAAATGAACATCGGCGGCAAGGCCGTGTATTCCAAAAGTGCTCGTGTTCCGGCAAGAAAGGCGCGTCCGTTCCTCGCGCCGGCCTTCGAAGACGAAGCTCCCAGAATCATCGCTGATGTAAAAAAGGAGATTGAAAATGCTTAGACTCCCAAATAACGCTCTGCAAAAGGCTTTAATTAAATTGCTTAAAGAAAAGATGCAAGGCGTAGCTGTTTATGACTTCGTGCCACTCGAAGCTACCCCGCCTTACATAACTCTTGGCAGCATTGTTGTAACTGATCAGAGCACTAAAACAGAAGACAATTACAAAGTTGACATGCAAATCAACATTTGGAGCGAATACGAAGGCAGATATGAAATTAACCATATAGCACAGCAGGTTATATCTCTGCTTTGCAGCTCTGACGGCTATATGGACCTATCTGCAGACGGCTTTGCCATGTACCGCGCTAAAATTGACACCTACGAGGCCTACCCGGAGGACGGCGACGGCTATAACGGAGCAATTAGCTATGAGGTACATTTAAAAAACACCAAAACAAACGCTGACGATATTTAGAAAGGAGCATAAAAATGTCTGAAGTAACCTTCGCTACTCCTACCAACGCATCTACAAATGCTACAGCTGGTAAGGATTACCTTATTTATCTCAACACCGGTGCAACCGAAGCTAATCCGACCTGGACGCTGCTCGGTGGCCAACGCTCCGGCGACCTCTCCCGCCAGGCTGACGAAATTGACGCCAGTCATAAGACAAGCGGTGGCTGGAAAACAACTCTCCCCGGCCTGCGTTCCTGGTCCATTTACCTCGAAAGCGTTTACCTGGCTGGTGATGCAGGTGCAAAATTCCTCGAAGCGGCGTTTTTGGCCGGCAAGAGAGTGCATATTAAATTTGAATACCCTGACAAAAGCTATATTACCGGTTGGGGCGCTGTAACAGAATGCAGTCTGAAAACACCTCATGACGATGTAGCTACCATTAGCGGCACGATTAAAGGTGACGGCGCTCTCAGCGACGTACAGCAACCGGCCGCTTAATCAATTTCAAAGGCTGGCGCTTTGGCGCTGGCCTTAACTAAAATTTAGGAGGAAACCATGAAAAAAATTGACTTTGAATTCTTTGCGCCTGGCCAACAAATCTACTTTGATGTCAGCCGCATCATGCAGGTAGAAAATGTTTTGAAAAAGGGCGTCGGTGAAATCGTCATGGAACAAAATTTGAATATGGGCACGCTTTGCGTCCTGCTCTCCATTGGCCTGCGTCATTATGGCCTGCAAAATCCGGAAAAAGTTGCTAAGAAGCTGCAAACGCTGCTTGACGAAGGCGTGGAAATTGAAGAAATTCAAATGCCTGTAGCAAAAGCTCTTGTAGCAAGTGGCGCGCTTGGCAAAAAAGTTTATTATCAGCTTTTCCCTGAAGAGCTTACCGAAGCGAAAGCTGAAGCTTTGGAAAAAGAGGAAAACGCAAAAAACTAAGCCAGGGCGAAGCAAAGCGCCCTAGCATTTTTGAATGGCTTGCATGGGCTGAACCTATAGCCTACGGCAGGCTTCACCTAACCCCAAAGCAATTTATGGAGTTAGATCTTATGGAATTCAGCGCTATGGTTGACGCACTAAAAGAAGCCGACGCACATCGGCGCGAGGAAACGGCTTACTGGGTGAGCCGCATAATGAATTGCTTTGCTAGCAAGCCCATAAAACCGGCAGACCTCTTAGAACCATTCAGGCCACCTAAAACAAGCGCTGAAATTGTCAACGAGCGCAACGAGTTTTTCAAGAATTTCTATAATCAACGAAAGGAGGTAAAAGCAGATGGCGACAGTAGCACAGCTTTTGATAAAAATCGGCGCTGATACATCAGAGCTAAAAAAACAGCTCAATTCTACAAAGAGGCAAATACACTCGACGTTTGGCAGCGATTTCCTAAGAGTATCCAACCGAGCGGCTCTTGCTATCGCCGGTATTGGCGCTGCGATAGCTGCAGCAGGCGTAAAGTCCGTTGAAGCGGCCGGCAAGCTGCAGAACGTGCAAACAGCCTTCACTAATATGCTAGGCAGTGCGCAGAAGGCAGCAGCCTTCACAAAAGAGCTGCAGGGCTTCGCAGCGGCAACACCTTTCGAATTCAACCAGGTTACCAGCGCTGCGCAAAAATTCTTAGCGTTCGGCTTTACTGCCGAACAGGTAATCCCAACGCTTACGGCTGTAGGCGATGCAGCTGCCGGCGTTGGCCTTGGCGCTGATGGTATTGACCGCGTAACTTTAGCTCTTGGCCAGATGGCCGCTAAAAGCCGTATCCAATCGGACGAAATGCTGCAGCTGACCGAGGCAGGCATTCCGGCATGGCAGATGCTCGCCGATAAAATCGGAAAAAGCGTGCCTGAGGTTATGGACATGGTAAGTAAAGGCGCTGTTGATGCTGCAACCGGTATCAATGCCCTTGTAGAAGGCATGAATCAAAAATTCGGTGGCATGATGGAACAGCAGAGCCACACCATACAAGGCACCTGGTCCACTCTCATGGATGGCATAGACCAGACAGCAGCTCAAGTTGGCTTGAGACTTGCAGAAAATTTCAATGTGACAGGCATCTTCGAGAGCCTAGGCAATACGATGAATGATTTTGCTCAAGCTGTACAAACCAGCGGCATAGCGGAAGCCTTTCGGACTGCCATCCCAACGGAATTTCAAATAGCGATAATTGGCATCGGAACAGCGCTGGTTGGCGTAGCGATACCAGCTATAGCTTTAGGAGCAACGGCTCTGCTTGGCTTCTTGGCTCCTCTTGGAGCAGCCATAAGCGCTGCTGCACCGTTTATAGCGGCGGCAGCAGCTATAGCAGCGGCGCTATACGCACTTTGGGAACGCGGTACCACAGCAGCAGAAATAATTGACTTCTTCGGAATGCATATAGAAGTTGTAAATTTTTTCGTTGATACTGCTAAATCTCTTTTCGCACAACTTGGCGAAACAATACAGGCAATGTTTACATTGGCGCAACCAATTTTAACCACATTAGGCGTTGTTGCTTACGCTGCTTTTAGCATTATCATTGCTATACTCGGCAAAGTTGCTGAAGGCATCATGATACTCGGCGGCGTATTTATGACTGTCGTAGATTGGATAATGCAAGTAATAGAGTATTTCGCTAATGGTATAGGTAGCTTTCTTTCCTATATCGGCGATAGGCTCATGGAAAACGCAAACGATATGCTTCCAGCTTGGGCAGAAAGCGCTTTAAAGACTATTTCTGGCTTTGTAAGTACAGCGATTGGCTGGCTTAACAATCTTATCTCCAAAATTTTCGAGACGGACGACGCACTTTCCGAAGCTGCAGGCAAGGAAAAGAAGTCCCCTAAAGCTCCTAAAAAGCTGGAAATACCAAAATACGAGCAATTCAAAAACGCAGCCCCTACAGGAGCAACCAATGTTCCAAAAATCACAGGCGCTAGTGCTAAATCTGACAACAGCCTGCTGAATGAAGCAGCAAACACCAGTAAGCAGATAGCTGATGAATGGTACAGAACATTTTCGACCAAAAGTGATATGGTTGACCGCTGGTATAAGGAAGAGAGCGACAGCCTGGAAAAAAGCCGCGCTCTTAACAGCAATTATGAGGTGGACAAGCAACGTCTCACAGAGCTTTACGCGCAAAAGCGGCTTGATGCACTCCGTGAAGAAGCCAAGGAACGCGACGACCTTATAAACAAAGCCCGCGAACTTGGTATAAACAGCAAGACCGCTGATATAGCTCTCTATAGCTCCGAAGGTACCAAACAGCTGGAGCAAATGCGCTTAGATTATACGAAGACACTGAATTCCATCTCTGATCGTTGGGCAGAGCAGCAAAGGAACTTCACAGGTATGACCGAAGCGCAGAAAAATACTTATATAGCAGCTCTAAAGGAATACGGCGTAGCTTACGAGCTGAATGCGCAGCAGGAAATCAGCTTCACACAAGAAGCCGAAAAGGAAAAGCTGGCCGCATTCAAAAAGTATCAGGACGAAAGACTTGAATACTACACACAATGCAAGGACATTCAGGCCGATATAGATAAGGCCTATGCTACAGCCTCCTACTCTGCTCTGAAAAGCGCACTTAGTAAGGAAAACCTTGCCAGAATATCAGCTTACAACGAAGCCAAGACAACCATGCAGGCCTATTATGACGCTACCACAGAAGCACACATGAGCTTCAAGGAGCGCATGACCAACGCAATAACCGAGAGCCAGAATTCTTTCCAAAACTTTTTCAGTGACGTTCTGACCATGCAGACATCTTTCGTCGATGGTATGGGTGAGCTGCTTAATAATCTTTTTGACAACATCGTCAACCAGATAACAGCAGGTTGGGCAGCATCCATCACACAAGGGTTCCTCGGGTTCCTGATGCCTGGCAACGGCAATAACGGAGGTTCCGGTGACGATGCTGGCGGTGACCAGCTGGCGAACTTTGGAACTGCGTTGGATGCAGCAACAGGCTCAGTCAATGGCTTAGGCGCTGGTGTTGGCGCTGCTAATGGCGCAATAGGAACAGGTACAAGTCTTATGGGTGCCTACAATGGCATTCAAAGCCTTATTACCGGAACAACTAAACCGGCTGAGGGCGCAGCAACAACAGCAGTCACAGCAGCATTGACGGCGCTGGCAACAGCTGCCACATCGGCCAGCATTGCACTTAGCGCCATGAGCGCCTCCAGCGGCTTCGGCTTTGGATTTTTTGCTAAAGGTGGCGTAGTAAAAGCTGCAGGCGGCGGCTCTATCGTTGGAGCCGGAACTGGCACATCGGACAGTATTCCAGCAATGTTGTCTAACGGAGAATACGTTCTGACGGCCGCGGCCGTAAACCGCTTAGGCCTCCCCTTCCTGGATAAGCTCAACGCAGGCGACTTCCCTGGCTATGCCGAAGGCGGCCTTGTACGTCCGAATCTTTATGTCGGCGCTGGGGTTAGCACAGCTAAAAGCAGCGACAGCCAAAGCCTGGCAGAAAAAGCTATCAACATAATTATGAACATATCCACAATAGACGCTCAAAGCTTCCAGGAATTTTTAGAGCGAAACGGCGGCAGAGAAGCAATCCAACAGGTCGCCTATGACGCGGAAAGAAATTTCTTGACCAATAAAGGAGCGTGGTAATATGGCGTTAAAAAAATTTCCGGACCTGCGACATTTTGCGTGGGAAAGTACGAAAAGTCAAAAGTGGGAAACGAGCAGCCAACGCTCTGCGTCTGGACGAATGCGCACGTTGACCAGCCAGCTCTATCCGAATTGGACAATTACGGCAAGCTACAATGCCCTGACGGACGCAGAAGCGCGTCAGCTGCACGGCTTTGCTGCTAGTGTAAAAGGCGGCTTTGAGCCTTTTTTGTGGTTAGATCCGGAAGACTACCAGGAAAAAGGCCGGCCGTTGGCGGCGCTGGACGGTACACGCTATCAGGCTACTATGAAGCTAGGCGAACACGTCGAGCCTGTAGAATACATCGAGAACGTAACCGTTTACATTGATGGTATAAGGCAAAACCCTTCTTCCTACACTATTGATGCTGGCGTAGTTAAGTTTAAAACAACGCCAGCAGGAACCGTTACAGCTGACTACACGTACTATTGGCGCGTACACTTTGCTAATGACGGCCTGGAAATTGAAAAGATATTCCAGGATGCCAACAAAGCAAGCCTGACGCTGGAGGTGGTAAGATGAAAAACGTACCGCAAAACCTTATAGAGCATCTTAACAGCGTGAAAAATTTCACGGCCTGCGACCTCTTTGAGCTGCGTTTGTTTTCCGGTAGCGTCTATTACTTTTCTGGAGCCGATTACAACGTCACCTATGACGGCAAAACATACAAGCCCGGCCCTCTCATAACGCGCCAGAAGGTAAAGCTTAATGACCGCGTCACTGTTGACAGTATGACCATCACATTCAGCACAAATTCAACCGACAAGGTCGCCGGAAAAACTATCATGGCAGCTGCACATGATGGCATATTAGACAAAGCAAAGCTGCTTTTGCGGCGCTGTTTTTTCAAGGACGCTGTAATTTTAGGCGTTATTGACCTTTTTGCCGGCAACGTGGAAATCAAAAAAGCCGGAGGGCTAAAGCTGGAGCTTACTGTAAAATCCAAAGCACAAGGCCTTTCGCAAGAATTTCCGATAAGAAGATTTTACCCACAAGGGACATATACCAACACAGGCGGTACAATTACCAGCGACGAAGAAGGTGACTCTGGCAGCCTCATTTGCCCATACGTACCACGAAAAGAGGTGCTGCTATGAGTTATACCCCAAAAGGTGAAAAAATCGCTCTGGCGGCGCGTGAGTGGCTAGGAACGCCACATATAAACGGTGCTCGCGTCAAAGGTAAAGGCGTTGACTGTGGTATGTTGCTTATTGGTGCCCTGGAGGACGCTGGCGTAATAAAAAAAGACGCCATCGAAATAGCGCCCTATTCTCCGGAATTCCACTTACATAATCGCCGCGAATGGATGAAGGAATACGTTGAAAAATACTGCAAGCGCATCGAAGGCCAGCCGCAAAAAGGTGATTTTCTGCTTTACCAATATGGCCGCTGCTGTAGTCATGCCGGCATATATATCGGCGATGGCTGCGTAATCCATGCGCAGCTTGAACAAGGTGTCATCCTGTCGAGCTTCGACGATGTTGTTTTTTATGATGCCAAAGGCAGGAGCAGACTGCGCGGCATCTATCGCTTTCAGGGAGGACCTGCATAATGAGCATTTTCAAGGGAAAAACCGTTGTCAACAGAGCCGAAAAAATAGCTGACTTCACAATAGCAACAGCGGAATACGGCTCTGCTGTACCGGAGATAATCGGTACAACACGCACCAGCGGCAACATTATTTATTACGATGACTTTACTGCCCACGAACACAAGGAGACTCAAAGAAGCGGTAAGGGCGGCGGCTCTAAAACCGTAAGCATCACCTATACCTATACCGTGGCCATCATCTTCGCACTTTGCGAAGGCACTATTAAAGGCTTGGGAAAAGTGTGGAAAAACAAGGATATTTATAATTATCCTAGTGATGAAATCGGCATGACGCTATATTATGGCACAAATGAGCAACAGCCTTGGCCGTATGTTGTCGGCAAGCACCCTGAAAAGGCTCTGCCTTACAAAGGCCTTGCATATATGGCTGGCGTTATAGACCTTGGAAGCAATGCCAGCTTACCAAATTTCAATTTTGAAGTTAAAGGTAAACTTACTGAAGGCGGTGACGGTGTAGATGTAAACCCTGCTGATTATATTCTGTATATCCTCAATAAAATCGGTATGGGCGATGTAAAAATTTCTGGTATTGAAAATTACAGACGCTATTGTGCAGCTGCTGACTTGCTGATCAGCACGCCGATGGATGAAAGCAAATCCAGAACTGCCCGCGCAATCGTCAATGAGATTGCGACAATCACCAACGCCTTCATGTTCTGGTCCAACGATCAATTTAAAATCGTTCCGCTGGCTGACAGGCCTATAGGCAGCTGGGAGCCAAACAGAACAATCATGTACGACCTGACTCCGGATGACTTCCTGCCGCAAAGCAACGGCGCTTGTGTAACCTATGCAAGGAAAGACAGCAGCGAAATTTATAACCGCTTTACCGTCGAATTCGTCAATCGCGCAAATGGTTATGAGAAAGAAAGTGTCAGCTATGTGGACAGCGACGACCTAAAAGAATATGGCCTGCGTCAAGCGTCCACAACCAAAGCTTTATACATCTACACAAAAAAAAGAGCTGTATTTCTGGCCGAAGAGCTTGCGAGAAAAAACAAATACGAGCGTAACCAATACACCTTCAAATTGGATTGGGCATTCTGCCGCTTAGAAGTTGGCGACCTCGTAACCTTAACAGATCCGTCCATAGGCCTAAACAAACAGGTAGCTCTTATCGACAGCGTCACCGAAGACGCACAAGGCCTTTTAACTTTTACTGCCATTTCCAGAGCTGGCGGCGATTATGATGCTGCTATATATGACGTGCATGACACAGAGCGCCCTTTTGTTGATTTTTCGCCAGAACCCGGAGACGTTGATATACCGGTAATCTTCCAACCGCCGACGGAATTGACCAGCAATGGTAATGAGTTGTGGATAGGTGCTAAAGGAAAAAGCAAGAACTGGGGCGGCTGCAATGTTTGGGTGAGCGACGACAACCAGCATTATAGTGAGGTCGGAAAAATAACCAATAGCGCCCGTCTTGGTTCTCTGGCGACGGCAGTCAATGCATCTGCAGATGAAATTGAAGTAGCCGTCAACGGCATGCTACTAAGCGGCACAGAGCAGGACGCTCAACGAGCTAACACACTCTGCTGGCTTGATGGCGAATGCCTAAGCTACACAACGGCAACCATGCTGCAGAATGGCAACTATAAGCTTTCCGGCCTTATCAGAGGGCAATACAACACAACGGCCAGCATTCACGCAGCAGGCGCAAAATTTGTGCGTTGTGACGAAACTCTGTTGAAAAGCCCATTAAAAAAGGAAGATGTAGGGAAAAAGCTATGGATTAAATTCACCAGCTACAACATCTTCGGAGCGCGTGAACAATCTCTGGCAGACGTTGAGCCATACGAATATACCATCCTGCCCTATTATATTCCTCCTGTCCTCTCTGTAACCGCTCACAATCGCTACAGAGAGCTGCAGGACGGCGTAAGCCGCTACGACATAGTGGTAGACTGGACGCCGCCGGACTTTGCAAATTATCTGCAGGGTGACGTTTGGTATAAAACCAATAATGAGCAAGCTGAAAGATTGATAATAGCTGAAGGCGTTCCAGCAGACGAAATGGGTTGGCAGGGAGATTGGCTGTACGGCGGCTCTGGCAAATGTCAGTGCGTCATTCCGCAGGCCGTCGTTGGTGATACGTACCGCATAGCTGTATGCACAAAAGATGAGCACGGCATTGTTACCAGCCCTGATATGTCGCCTCAGATTGATATTACGGTAGCAGTAAAAACTACAACGCCGAACACTCCGGATGATTTCCATATCAGCTTTAGCGATGTAGCAGTAGTTACATGGAAAGAGGTTACTAACTCCGACATAGCTTTCTACGAGGTGCGTCGCGACAATTACCCCGGTGTTGAGGATGTAAACCTGCTAGCGCGTACCAACGGCCTCAGCGCGTCACTGGCGCTGTCAGAGCGTACAGGCACGCTATATCTGTATGCTAAAAGCGCCATAGGTAAATACAGCGCTCCTGCAGATTTGAAATACTACAAAGCAGAACCGCCGAGACCGGAACCTCCGGTGCTCAGTCCTAAAGTAGGCGGTATGGGCATCAAATGCAAGGCCGTACCCAGTGACTGCATCGGCGTGCGCTATTATATCAATGATGATAGCGTGTACAGCAAAAACAATACCCTGTCATATAGCTGTGAAGCAGGCGTGTATGATGTAACCTGTGCTTATGTGGATATGTTTGGCGATGGTCCAACATCCGGGCAGTCGACCTGTACCGTAAAGACTGTTATTGATGAAAGTATGATTGCTGATGAAGCTATCAGCTCCGCCAAGCTGGATAAGATTGTGCAGAACAACATCAGTAATGCTACGGCCAACGCAAACACTGCGTTAAAAAATAGTAATAACGCTTTAGTTAATGCCAATGCAGCATTGAGTAATAGTAATATTACGGCTGATAAGTTAAAAAAAGATTATAGTACAACCACGCAGACGGAAACACTTATTGCTACACGTGTTGCTAACAGTTTGGGTAATTACAGTACCACAGAGCAGACCGCTAATATGATTGCCGGCAGCATTGCTAATTTCAAAGACGATACACTTAGTCAGTACAGCACTACTAAGCAGACGGCTGCCATGATTAGCAGTGGCATTGCTGATTTCAAAGACGGTACGCTCAGCAAGTACAGCACGACTGAACAGACATCTGGCATGATTAGCAGCAGCATTGCTAATTTTAAAAACGATACGCTCAGTCAGTACAGCACAACAAAACAGACCGAAGCGCTCATCAGCTCGCAGGTCGCCAGTTACACAGATGGCAAACTGAGTGGTTACAGTACAATCGAGCAGACCAATACGGCAATCAGCAACATGGTTGTAAAAATGGACGCTGCGACAAACAAGAAATTAGAATCGTACAGCACCATACAGCAGACGCAGGACGCTATCAGCCTTGCGGTAAAAGATATCGACCTTGACGGCAATACGCTGGTCAGCAAAATCAACCTTGCTAACGGAGGTATCCTGCTGGACGGCAAGCTCATCCATATCACCGGTCAGACTCTTTTTGATGACAATATTGTTACCAACAAGATGCTGCAGGCAGGCTGCGTGGATGCAGGGAAAATTAAGGTAGATAGCTTGTCAGCTATAAGCGCGACTATTGGCACATTACGTACAGCAACTAGCGGAGCAAGAACGGAAATTAAGGATAACTTAATTGAAGTATATGACAGCAATAATGTATTACGCATAAAAATGGGGGTGTGGTAATGGCTCAAGGCTTAGTAATAAACAACGCAGACGGAAGTGTTAAGTTGGATACTAATAGCAATATCACAAGGACAATAGGACAGATAACTCTGCAAGGCGATGGAGAAATTACAAGTGCTGGCATAGGCTATCCTAACAATAAGCTGTGGTACATAATCCTCGGTAACGTATCTCCAGTATACAGACTAAGCAATAACGAATATCCGATTTTGCGCATAGACGATACAGGGTGTAGGATATTTTGGAAAAATCAACTTGGTACAAAGATAAGGTATGGAATAATATGAGCACTTATTTTGAAGTTATAGGCGATGACAAAAGAGTAGTTATCGACGATAAATTTGCTTGCATGGAAGTTGTTGATAGCTTTCCTCTGTCGCAGTGTAAGAAAGAAGATATGTTTAGCAATGCGGCGGCGGGGGCAGGGCACAATTATTATTATAAATTTCCGTCTGGTCATTCGATACCGGACGATGCGTTGGTTGGGATAAGTTTAAATGGCATAACTAGCGAAGTGCCGTTTTCCTATTTTGCTATTGGAGACACTATTCGCTTTTATGGTGACGGCAGCGCAGTAGCTCAAGTTGGTATAGTTGGCATCGAAAGAGATGATATTATAGCAACGTCGACACTGTATATGTTTAACCATGCCACAAGAACCCCTAGCGAACACGGTACTGGGCTTGAAATAATAAATGATAAAAACGAAATAGTCTTTTCTTCAGAACGCCCTTATATAAACGTCTTGAAGTGTGGCAACGACGAAAAAGACAGCGTTTCTACTGCGAGCACAAAACCGATTATAGCTTGCAATTTAGGGTATGATTATTTCTATGAGTTTTACGAACAATCTCATCATTCATCACCGCAAGGAGTAGAAAGTCTTAAAAGGCCGACATATATTTTGAAAAATCAAGTAGTAAGTATTGTTCCCAGATTTTTCAATACGTTTTGGACAGGCGACAGTCAAGCTCCAGAATACAACCCGGATACAGGGGAATGGACGTACCCAGATAACGGAGGGCCCGAGTATGGAGGATTTTATGAATTTGATGCTTGGTATAATTACGGTTGGTTGGTAGGGACTATTTGCTAATTTTACATCAGAAAGGTAAGTAACTTATGAAACCACAAGCATTTCAGCCTGGCGAGCTGCGCGATGAATATGACCAAATAATTCGCGCCGGAGCCTACGGCAAGAAAACACCATTTGTTAATTCTGACAATAGTGCTATCTTAGACTACATCATGAACAACTTTGATGCGTTATATGCTCAGATACCCAACGGCAGAGCCTATGTAAAATCTGTCAACAATATAACACCGGACAGCAACGGCAATGTTACTGTTAATGTTGGCACCGGCGGTGGCGGAACCGGTGGCACAAACATTACTGTAGACAGTACATTGTCAAGCACAAGTACCAACCCTGTACAAAATAAGGTGCTCTATGCAGCCTTAAACAATAAGTTGGATAAGAATGGTACTGCAACATATGCTGCGCGGGACAGCTCCGGTAATATCATCAGCAGCACATATGCCAAGAAAACGGACCTCAACAGCTATGTGAAGTCAATCAATAATATGAAGCCTGACAGTGCCGGCAACGTCAACATCAGTAGCAGCGGTGGCGGATCTAACATTACTGTAGATACTGCATTATCCGGCACATCAAGCAACGCTATTGCTAATAAAGCCGTTTACGCTGCATTGAATAATAAGCTGGACAAGACAGGGACGGCTGCAGCTGCTACAAAAGCTACGCAGGACAGTTACGGAAATGTAATTGTTACTACTTATGCCCGCAAATCGGACCTCAGTGGCTATGTTAAAACGATTAATAACCAAGAGCCTGATGCCAACGGTAACATCAATATTAGCACCGGCGGCGCTGGGACAGGACCAAATATTACTGTAGACAGCACATTGTCGAGTACATCAAATAACCCGATTGCTAACAAGGCTGTTTACGCTGCCGTAAACAATAAACTTGATAAAACCGGTATAGCTGCCTATGCGACAAGAGACAGCTCCGGCAATATAATCACAGATACATATGCTAAAAAATCCGAAGTTAGCGGTGTGGTAAAATCTGTCAATAACATTGCACCAGATAGTAACGGCAATGTAACTATCACTGTTAGCGGCGGTGGAACTGGTACAAATATCACCGTTGACTCTGTGTTATCATCGACCAGTACCAATCCTGTGCAGAACAGAGTTGTACAGCAAGAATTCACCTCTGTGCGTGCTGCTATTCCAACTAAAGTATCTCAGCTGACAAATGACAGTGGTTATTTGACGCAGCATCAGTCTTTGGATGGCTATGTTAAAACATCCGGACAAAACGTGTGGCGAGCGCAGCAGACGTTTAATTTGGCAACTCTTGGATATGAGCAGTATACTACGCCTAATAGCAGTACATCATCCGTCAGCCCATCTACGTCAGCAGCATCCTATTATGCAACAGGAGCGTTTACTCTTAACCTTGCGACGTTATCAGCACTGTTAGGCAGTAATCAGTCAACAGTGTTTACTGCCTACATCACTGCCGGCGGTGATTATGCGTTGTCCATCACCAACGGCGGCACGGTTAAGTATATCGGCGAGGCATCGGATGTGGCTATCACCAGCGCAGGTCTGCTGCTCAACATCCTTATGACCAAGGACAGCTACGGCAGCCTGACCAGCATCGTACAGGCTAATAAGCTGACATGAGGTGCATGCTATGGGACTTAATCGCATGATGTTTGTTAAACGGTCTGCCAGCAGCAGTGGCGGCGGAGAGCCCGGGGATAACATGTTTTTAATGACGATGGGTCAGCAAGGCGGTCAGTACGGCTACAGCCGTTATAACGCCAATATCGGTGAGGTTGAGGGCGAGGTATATCACGACGGCAAAGCAGTAACCCTTGTCATGACGTGCTACTATGGCGGTTGGCTTGACGTGGCGTTTAAAGTTGACGGCGTGACAAGCGGTAGTTATAACGTCGACCTTAACATCACGCCGCTTGAAACGGGTGTCACCACTAACGTAAAGGTTGGCAAAATATCGTATATTTCTAGTATGTTTAGTGCCGCAAACGTAGGAAAGAAATTCAAAATTGAAATAGTATTTAACTAAGGTGGTGATTTAATGAATACAACCTATACATATAAAGAACAGAGCTACTCTAGTTTATACGAGCTTTCGGAGGCACTAGGCAAAGACGGCATTTTTATTCCGCTGTCTATCGGTGACGAAGCCTTAGCAGAATTAGGCGTAACCGTTACGCACGAGGAGGAACCGATTGAAAGTATCCGTGCCCGCAAAATCATGGAGTTGAAGCGTCAACGTGACGTTGCGGAGGTCGAGCCAATCAGCTACAACGGCAACAGCTATGATTACGACAGCAAGGCGCGCGACCGCATCGCAGCAGCAATAATTGCGCTCGATGTGCAGGGAGAAGGAGCTACAATAAAGTGGACCACGGCAGATAATGAGGATGCGGTGGTTACGGCTCAAGACCTGCGCATGATTATCGCTTCCGTGGCTGCTCGCAGCAATAAACTGCATACGACGTACAGAACTGCTAAGGCACAGGTGGAAGCTGCACAAAGCAAAGACGAAATCGACATTATTTCTATAAATTAGGAGGGTATTTATGAACTACCGGCTCTTTACTGACTCAGCACTAGCTGCAGCACAAACTCTTTATTATGGCTGGAGCTATAAGGTAACATTAGCAGCAATCTTAGCTCTATTGTTACACAAACATGCTATTCTTTTTTACGCATTCAGCGTTCTTGTGTTTTTGGACTGTTTAACTAAGTGGATTGCTATTGCCCATGACTATCTCATAAGCCAAGGACAAAATCCTACTTTGCTGCAGTCGCTTATCGGTATTAAAGTTGCTCGCAGCGAAGGATTGATTTCCTCCGAAGTAATGAAGCACAGATTTTTAGGTAAAATTTGCGTCTACCTTCTGTGTGTCATGGCAGCAGCAAGTGCAGATCTGATTATGGTTGAACTGTATAAACCAACATGGGCAGTAGGAACCATTATTGGTTACTTAACAGCGACAGAATTACTTAGCATTATAGAAAACCTAAACGCTGCTGGCGTTGAGGCTGTACAAGGATTAGTTGATGTTATCAAAAGAAAGAAGGTATAAATATGCTAAGAGGAATTGACGTATCGGAAAATAATGGCCGCGTAAATTGGCAGGAAGTAGCTCACAGCGGTGTACAATTCGCTATTATCCGTATCGGTTATGGCAACGGACATCTTGATGGAGAATTCTACAGAAATGTTAACAATGCTCTGCTGCACGGCCTCAAAATCGGCGTATACTTTTACAGCTACGCCCTCAACACCAGAAGCGCGCGTAAGGAAGCTGAATTTGTTGTCCAAACATTGATTGACTGCGGCTTGACTCCGGAAAAGCTCCACATGAGCGTTTGGTATGATATGGAGGACGCAGATGGCTATAAGCAACGCCACGGAATGCCGAGCACGGCAGAGCTGACAGCTATGTGCTCTGCCTTCGTCTCAGCTCTTAACGCGGCAGGCTACAGCTGCGGCATCTACGCATCTCTTGACTGGCTGGAAAATAAAATCGCCACGAAACAATTGGCCGACTACGTGCCATATTGGTGCGCTCAATGGGGCGGCAGCTGCGATTGGCCTAACGCTAAGATGTGGCAATACACTGACCGCTTTTTAATCAACGGTTGTGAGTTTGACGGAAATTATTGTTTCTGATTGGAGGAATCCATGGATGACAATCAAAACAAAAGGCTTGCTTGTATGGTTATTTTTTTGGTACTGCTTTTCGGCGCCCTACTCTGGATATGCAGAAGCCGTCCCCCAGAAGATGTACCAGATCAGCGAGACCGAGCTAACACAATTAGAGCTGAACTTGGCGACGCTCAAAAATCACAACAAGACCTACAACGAGGAATTGAAAAAGCAGCAGACGAAGTTAAATCTGCTGCACAAAGAGCTGGAGACATGGCAAGCCAAATCGAAGACGACGGAGCTATTATTGAAGAATGCGAATGCATCCTTCGAACTGTACGCCAAAGAGGAAAAAAATAAAATAGAAAAAGCCAAACGGCAAAGAAATTTATATATATTCCTCTCTGCCTGTCTGGCTTATTCTCTCGTTAAACAATTAAATTGATTTTTTCTTATTTTTCTTTTTATAAAACGTAAAAATCGCATCAAAATGCGTTGCATATATTTTGAACTTAATGTTCGCAGGAACTCTTGTTAGGTTCACCATTTGGAAACTGACATCGCAAGAAATTGCGGTGTTTTTTTGTTTTTCTGATTAAAATAATCTTTTCTAAGAAAAAAGAACCAGCCATAAAACCGGTTCTGCACAAAAGAATATAAAGCATTGACGCCGAAAGCTGCCCCTGATACTGCTTGCGCATTATCAGGGGTATTTTCATGCGTTATATATAAATTTGAGTATAAGTAAAAATTACAGGCTGCGGATTTTTTTGCGCAGCGGCAGAATGCTTGCCGGGCTTACGGAAAGCTCATCCATGCCCATGCGTACAAATTCCTTCGTCAGGCTCAAATCAGCGCCCAGCTCGCCACAGACGCCGCACCAGATGCCTGCTGCATGCGCTCCCTGCACCGTCATTTCAATCAGACGCAAAATTGCAGGATGATGTGCATCAAAGAACGGCTCTAACCGCTGGTTCTGGCGGTCTATCGCCAAGGTATACTGGCTCAAATCGTTCGTACCGATGCTGAAGAAATCAACCTCTTTCGCCAGCTCAGCGCTGATCAGCGCTGCCGCCGGCGTTTCAATCATAATGCCTACTTCCATCTTCGGGTCAAAGGATACGCCTGCATATTTCAGCTCCGCCTGTACCTCGCGCAAAATTTTGCGTGCCTTGCGCACCTCTTCTACGCTGATAATCATCGGGAACATCACTGCCAGCTTGCCATAAGCGGAAGCGCGGCAGATAGCACGCAGCTGCGTAGCAAACAGCTCCGGCCTTTCCAGACAGATACGGATTGCGCGATAACCCAGCGCCGGATTTTCCTCCTGCGGCAGCTCGAAGTAATCAGCCTGCTTATCGGCACCGATATCAAGCGTGCGGATAATTACGCGCTTGCCAGCCATCGCTTCCGCTGCCAGCTTATACTTTTCAAACTGCTGCTCCTCCGTCGGATAATCCTTGCTTTCCAGGTAAATGAACTCACTGCGGAAAAGGCCGATGCCCTCGGCATCGTTCGCCAGCACGCTGGCCAGGTCCCCAGTACCGCCGATGTTTGCATATACATGCACCTGCTGACCGCCGCCGGTAATGCTCTTTTTACCCTTGAGCTCCTCCAGCAGCTTTTTATGCTGTGCATCCTGCTCCATCTTTGCCTTGATGCGTTCCAGCGTTGCCTCATCAGGATCAACGAAAACCTCACCGGTATAGCCGTCAACCGCTATCAGCTTGCCGTCATATTCTTCACCGATGTTGCTGCCTGTGTTGACAACTGCCGGAATGCCAATCGTGCGCGCCAGAATTGCCGTATGTGAATTTACACTGCCTGCTGCCGTCACGAAGCCCTGCACACGTGATTTATCAAGCTGAACGGTTTCGCTGGGTGCCAGGTCATCCGCTGCCAGAATGTAACTGCCGCTGCCGCTTTCCCAGCTGCTGCCTGCATCACCCAGGCAGCCAAGCACCTTGTTGGAAATATCCTTGACGTCTGCAGCGCGTGCACGCATATAATCATCTTCCATCGAAGAAAAAATTTCTGCAAAATTAGCTGCGGTAGTCTGCACTGCATATTCCGCATTAACCTGCTGCGTGCGGATAATTCCCTCAACAGACTCAATATAATCAAGATCCTCCAGCATCATCTGATGGATTTCAAAAATAGCAGCATTATCCTTGCCTACATCTGCAACAGCCTTTTCATAAAGCTCTGCCAGCTTATCTATAGCATCCTGACGCGCTGTCTGAAAGCGTGCAACCTCAGCCTCGGCATTCTGCACCTTACAGCGTTTAACTGCTGCTGTATTACGGCGCAGTACAGCTAAGGTTCCCAGCGTTACGCCGCCGCAAACGCCTTTACCCTTTAATGAAAGCATCTTATCACCTCGCGAAAAATCTCTCTTACTGCGAACTTACAGGTTAGCTTGGAAGAAAGCCTCTAAAGCTGCTGCCGCTGCATCCTCATCAGCACCGTCGCAGGTAACAGTAATCTCTTCGCCCTTTTTTACGCCCAAGGCCATAACACCGAAGATACGCTTCAAATCACCTTTTTTAGCACCTTTGGCAATGGTGGTACTGCTGGCAAATTTGGCAGCCTCTTTAACGAGCAGTCCTGCCGGACGTGCATGGATGCCTGCTTCATCAGTAATAACATAAGTAAATTGTTTCATTTTTATTTCCTCCGTTTCGCTAATAACAATATTCTGCCGCTAAATCCTTAAAATCCTATTTTTGTTTTTATCTTTTTTCTCTATATATTATTCGTTCACGTTCTTTTTAACAAACCCCATAAGCACAGCTGCCAGCACACTGCCTGCTGCCAGAGCTGCAAAATACATCGGCCAGTTCTGCACTACGCCGAAAACAAATACACCGCCATGCGGTGCCGGAACGCTACAGCCAAAGGCCATGGACAAAGCACCGGCTACACCGCTGCCCAAAGCGCAGGTCGGAATTACACGCAACGGGTCACTTGCTGCAAAGGGAATAGCGCCTTCGGTAATAAAAGACAGGCCCATAATAAAGTTGGTCACACCGGACTGACGCTCCTTAGAAGTAAATTTACTCTTAAACAGCATAGTACACAGTGCAATCGCCAGCGGCGGTACCATACCGCCAATCATAACAGAAGCCATAATCTCACTGCTTACAGCACTGCCGTCAGCAGCTGCCAAGGAAGCAGTACCGAATACATAAGCTGCCTTGTTCAGAGGACCGCCGAAGTCAATGGACATCATAGCACCCAACACAAAGCCCATAAGCACCTTGCTTGTTGTGCTCATGCTTGCCAACGCACCTGCCAGCCATTGGTTGAAGGCTGCAGTCGGCGGGTTGATAACGTAGGTCATCAAGATTCCCATAAGCAGCAGGCCGATAACAGGATACAGCAGAATCGGCTTCAAACCTTCCAAGCTGTCAGGCAGTACACTGAACACCTTGCGCAGTGCCAGGATCAGATAACCGCCAATAAAGCCTGCAAACAGCGCGCCGAAGAAGCCGCTGCCGCCGGAGGCTGCCAAAAAGCCGCCTACGATACCAAGCATCAGCGCCGGACGCTCACCGATACTCATAGCGATATAGCCTGCCAGAATCGGCATCATCATGCTGAACGCCAAACCGCCGATATTCTTGAAGAAGGCTGCCAGCGGCGTGCCGCTGCCAAACTTAGCCGTGCCGGCAAATTCCATATCGAACATAAATGCCAACGCGATAAGAATACCACCGCCGATTACAAACGGCAACATGTGCGAAACGCCATTCATCAGATGCTTGTAAATTTGTCTCCCCAGACTTTCCTCAGCATCTGCCACGTCACTTGTCGCCTCGCTGCCGCCCTTGCCTGCATAAGCAGGAACATTACCGCTCAGAATCTCCTCGATAAGCTCCTTCGGCTTGTTGATACCGTCAGCTACCTTAACGAAGATAACCGGCTTGCCTGCAAAGCGCTCCACAGGCACGTTCTTGTCTGCAGCCACAATAATGCCTTCGGCTTCTTCTATCTCTGCCGCCGTCAGCTTATTTTTTACGCCGCCGCTGCCATTGGTTTCAACCTTCATTGCAACGCCCATCTTACCGGCCATCTCCTGCAAAGCCTCTGCTGCCATATAAGTATGTGCAATACCTGTCGGGCAGGCAGTAACAGCCAGCACCTTGCGCTGCTGCGCAGGCTCTGCTGCCGGTGCTTCTGCTTCCTCGTCTTCAAATTTTTCGTTTTCGTATTTGTCTATAACTGCCAAAAATTTCTTGGCATCGCCGGCATTCAGCAGCTCACTGCGGAAATCATCATTCATCAGCAGCATGCTCAGATGGCTCAGAACATCAAGATGCACATTATCCTTCGTATCAGGTGCTGCAATCAGGAAGAACAGCTTCGCAGGCTCTCCGTCCAGACTGTCGAAGTCAACGCCGTCCTTTACCAGCATAGCTGCCAGTCCCGGTGCCTTTACAGCACTTGTCTTAGCATGCGGAATGGCAATGCCTTCACCGATACCTGTGCTGCCCTCCTCCTCACGGCGCAGCACGCAGGCTCTGTATTCATCCTTATCAAGCAGATTACCGCCTCTCTCCATCAGCGTAATCAAATGCTCCAGCGCTGCTGCCTTATCCTTAGGCTGCGCTTTAAGATCAATGCTTTCTACCTTCAGCAAATCAACTATTTTCATCTTATTTTTGCCCCTTCTTTTTTATTTATTAGTCACGCCCTGTAAAATAATTTTATCAATATCATCACTTGTTGCCAGCCAATCCTTAAACGCGCTTGCGCTGCCTGCGGCTACGCCCAGGCGCAGCGCTTCCTCATAATCCTGCGTTTTGAGATAGCCTGCTAAAAAGCCTGCTACCATACTGTCACCGGCACCAACAGAGTTTACCAGTTTACCCTTCGGTGAAGCCATCATGTGCTGCCTGCCATTTTCGTCCAACAGTACAGCTCCGTCCGCTCCACGCGAAACCAGCACATTACGTGCTCCCTGCTGCTGCAGCTTCAGCGCAGCAGCAAGAATATCCTCCTCATTCAGCAACGGTCCCCGGCCAAAGAACTCTCCTAATTCCTCATGGTTTGGTTTGATTAAAAACGGCTTATATTTCAGTACCTTGAGCAGCAAATCTCCGGTAGCATCTACCACAACCCGTGTGCAAGCAGGCTGCAGCAGCTCCAGAATCTGCTCATAAATATCATCCGGCAGCGAAGCGGGTATGCTTCCTGCCAAAACCAAAATATCATCCTGCGTCAGTCCCTGCAGCTTGGTGAAAAGCTTGTGCAGCTCCTCCTTGCTCAGCTGCGGTCCCTGACCGTTCAGCGCCGTTTCCGAGTCCGAAATAATCTTCGTATTAATGCGCGAGTAGCCTTGACCGGCCCGAATAAAATCACAGTGGCAGCCTGCTTCCTGCAGCAGGCGTTCTATTTCTGTACCGCTAAAGCCGGCCGTGAAACCCAAGGCTACCGATTGCAGCCCCAGATTTTGCAGCACCAGCGAAACATTGATTCCCTTACCACCCGGATATATATTTTCTGCTTGGGTGCGGTTAATCTCGCCTACTGCAAAAGCATCAACCTTTACCACATAATCAAGCGAAGGGTTAAAGGTTACAGTGTAAATCAAAGCACAATCACCTCCGTATGCTGCTTATAGGAGTTAACATTCAGAGCCTCCTGCGCAGCCGTAATAATCACGCCCTTAGACAACGGGGCGAAGGACACGTTCGACAGTGCCTCAAACTTGCTAGCATCCGCCAGCACATAGCATTTATGGCAATGCTCCATCGCCACACGCTTATTCATGGCCTCCTCGATATCAGGAGTTGTGAAGCCCTCTTCCACAGTAATGCCATTTGTTCCGAAAAAGCCCTTGCTGAAATTGTAATGCTGCAGGGAAGCAACCGCCTCCGTGCCGATTACCGCATCAGTTGTTGCCTTCACGCGCCCTGCAAGCAACAGCGTTTTCAGACCGCGCTGCGCCAGCTTCTGTGCCAGCGTAATCCCATTCGTTACATAAACAGCATCCTTTTCCGTCAGGTAGGTTGCCAGCTGCTCGGTTGTAGAACCTGCATCAAGAAAAACAAAGTCGTTGGGACGCACCAACTTTGCCGCATACGCAGCGATCGTGCGCTTGTCTTCAATATTACGACTGTATTTTTCCTGCATGTTGCGCTCCTGCACAGGCTCCGCCTCGCGCACGGCAGTCGCACCGCCATGCACCTTGCGTACCTTGCCCAAGCTGTCCAGCTGTACCAAATCTCGGCGGATAGTGGACTCAGAGGTTTCCAGAAGCCTTGCCAGCTCCGGTACTGTCGCCGCACCGTCACGCGTGACAATGCGAGTGATTTCTTCAAATCTTTCTTGCGTTAACATGAGCATCTCTCCTCTTGCAGATATTATATAACCATTTTCACGCAAAATCAATCATTTTTGAGCAAAAAGCTGCATTTTTTTGAATTTTTTTTGCAGATTATCTCTCATAACTTTCAAGGCAAAGAAAAATGGATGCCTCTCCCACAGCAGAGAAGCATCCATAATAAAGTATCGTTTATATAATTTTAAAGACAACACATAAAAGTATCAGCTTATTTGACCAAAGCACGCATTTCATCCGCAGTCAGAGTAAAGTATTCCTTTACAGTGTAAAGCTCACGGCGGCCGCGGCAATCTGCAAACAAAGCAACATCTACATCAGGAATATTTTCCATTGCTTCCTCTAAGCTCTTGCCGTTTTTGGCATAAGCCTCAAAGCGCAGGACAAATTTTTCGCCGGTACCTGCAGGAACCAGCATTGCTTCAAAATAATCATCCTCGCGCAAATAGCCCTCACGATTAACCTTGCCACGCAGCAGCACATCACTATACTGCTCCTGAGGCAGATAAATACGCATATAAGCATCCAGAATAGTACCTTCCTGCTTGCCTACGTTATCAAAAGGTACCTCTAAGGAAAAATCAATTCTGTCGGCATATACCTTATCCAAAACAGCCTTGGTGCGCTGCTTTACCAGCAGACGCATTACAGCATCACCCTGCATGGAAATATATACACCTACAATTATAACGCCTAAAATCAACAGTCCTACAAGGACTCCCACAATCGTCATCAGCATCTTGCTTCCCCCTTACGCCTTATGATAATCCTTGATAATGCAGATTGGTGTTTTTTCACTGCCGTTGCCGAAAGGATTATCAATGAGGATTTCCGCAACCTTATCCGGATCAACGCCCTTAGACCAGCCAAGCACTGCAGAGCGCTTCAAATCGTTAACGTCGGCAATAGCAGCGCCATAGCAGCCGCAAGCCTTGGTAATAGCTTCGGCAACCTTTTCCGGTTCTGCCGGACCATAAACAATATGCTTGTCATACGGAGGCATTGTGCCGGTAACATCGTCAATCAGGCGAGCCTGCTTGCCTGCCATGCGGTAGAAGGTGCCGCTAACGCCTACGCATTTAGCCGCAAAACCGCAAATTACTGCCCACAGAACACGTGCACCGCCCTCTGCGTCAATCAGGGATTGCATGCTGTACCAGCTGCTGATACTGCCCTTGGCCGGGAACAGATGCGACAGCACCTTGGCCAGCGGTCCCGGATGAAACTCCTCACAGCGCATTGCTCTGCCTTGGGTAATAGCAACTACGCTTTCGGCAGTGCAGACAACATCATTGGGGCCGATTTTATCCTTTGCATATTCCAGAATAGCATCACAGATATCATCGTGATGAGTCAAAATTCTTGTCGGCACAGGAACAATCTTATATTTTTCCATACTCTCACATCTCCTCCGCAGCCTTATCCGCTGCATATACCTTCTGAATTTTATCATACCATTCAGGCTTCAGACGAACAATGTGTCCTTCATTATCGGTAAATACATTGCGCGTATGACCTTCTACCGCTACAGCGCCGTCGCGCAGGCGGATAACAGTATAATCAAATTCCATTTTTGCTTTATTAAAGGCACTCATTTTTACCTGTACTTCAAAATCATCATCAAAAGTACAGGAATTTTTATACTTGGCGCGTACCTCGGTAATCGGGAAAATAACGCCGTCAGCCATCAGCTCGCCCAGGGAAATACCGCAAGCACGCAGATATGCTACACGTCCCATTTCAAACCAGCGCAGATAATTGGCATGATGCACAACACCCATCATATCAGTTTCAACAAAACGCACCTTATCTCGTATTGTAATCATAAAATCTCCTTTTCATATTCAAGGCTTCCTGCAGATAACAGGCTTACAATCAATTTATTATTATAGCACTTTTAACGCCAAGTGCCTAACAAATCTTATAAATTTTTCTCTGCCAGCAGGCGCTTAACCTTTTCAGCCAACAAAGCATACAGTACAGAAAACAGCGGTACGCAGACAATCATACCGGCAACACCGCCAAGGCTCGCGCCAATCGTCACCGCCGCCAGCACCCACAGCTCCGAAAGACCGACAGCCTTGCCCACAATCTTAGGATAAAGCAAATCAGCTTCGATGCGCTGCAGCACAATGTATAATATGATAAAATACCAGATTTTTTCCGGCGCGGCCACCAGTATTAAAAAGCAACCGATGAGAGCACTGATTAAGGTACCGAGAATCGGTATCAGGCTCAGCACAGCCACCAGCAGCGAAATGACCGTCGCATAGGGGAAGCCGCAAAGCTTCATGCCGACGAAATACATCACGCCCAAAAGCAACGCCACTACCAGCTGTCCGCCCACAAAACCGCGGAAAATCTGCTCTGCCATTTGCAATACATGCAGAATATAAGCAGCGCGCTCCTTCGAGCAAAAGGCAAAAATTACGCATTTAAAGTTGCGCGCAAGACGATGCTTTTCCAGCAGACAATAGATTGCTACGACAAAACCGATAACACAGCTTGCAAGCACCTCCAGAACGGAGGCCGTTGCCAAAAACGTCTGCTCCAGCAAAAGACGCTTGTTGTTCTGCAGATAATTGAGCATCGTCTGATAAACCTCTTTAGCCTGCGCCTGTACCACAGCCAGCTCGTCTGCCGAGAAGGAAAGCTCCTGCGCCTTCTGCTGCAGATAAATATTCAGCTTAGCCAACGCCGGCGGCAGCATCTTGACGAGCATTTTCATGCTGGCGTGCAGCTCGGGCACAATCGTCAGCACAAAGAAGGCCAAAAAGCCGATAATGATTGCAAGGCTCAAAAGCAAACACACTGGACGCTCGAAACGCGATACCACGCTCTGCTTAAAAATTCTGCGCCAATATTGCTCCAGCTTCTTCATCAGCACGTTGACGATAAAAGCCATACAACCGCCAATGACAAACGGAAGAAGGATATCATATAAGCTGCCCAGCAAATGTAGGCTGACGCTGTAATTCCACAACGCCCAGATAAGTACAATTGCAAAGGCCAGCAGACAATAAGGATTTCTTTCTTTCATAAGCAACCTCTATTCAAAGCGCATGTCCAAGGTAATACATGCTCATTAAATTAATAATATTATTGTAACATATAAGCGCGCACAAGACAAAAAAGAAGGCTTTTCTTTGCATAAGTTTCACATCTGTGGTATAATTCCATTGTAGTTTTTGCGCCTGTAGCTCAGTGGATAGAGCAATGGTCTCCGGAACCGTGTGCGGAGGTTCGATTCCTCTCAGGCGCACCAAAAAGAAAAGTACCCTTTCCATTTGTTGATATGTACCCCCAATACTGGACACCCAGTATTGGGGGTATTTTAATGAAATA